>Ga0255058_10000721_pt1 | contig 19015 bp, 14 predicted proteins | sample Cases_109_9_MG_FD_188637 | JGI IMG/M metagenome (GOLD analysis project Ga0255058, IMG submission 188637) | Seawater microbial communities from Amundsen Gulf, Northwest Territories, Canada - Cases_109_9 | ecosystem: Environmental > Aquatic > Marine > Gulf | place: Canada: Northwest Territories... | reverse complement strand
GACTCAGCAACGCCCGCAACGGCGAGTTATCCAATAACGACTTCGGCATGCCGACGAACAATCCGCCAAGCACAATGCCGCTGAGCCAATGCAGGCTGCTCTTGAGCATAGTGAGTCGGTCGGTTCGATACACCTGGTGGCAATGAAAGTTGCCCCATACGCGCTCCAGTTCCGCAACAGCCACGCGAAAGCGCCGCGCCCTTGACGCTATAACCACTGAATTGAGGGCGCCAGCCGAGGTACCGCTGATAATGCCGAACGGATTGATGGTGCCCTTCGGCAATAGCTCAGCGATTGCCTTGAGCACACCGACCTGAAATGCTCCGCGCGCGCCGCCGCCCGGAAGCACCAGGGCCGTCTTTACCTGCTTTGGCTGCGGTTCCATAGTTTTGCCTTGTTCATTACCTATCCTGAGCTTTGCCGCCCATACTCGAATCGTATTATAGTGTCGACAATCCCTTTGGCGATTTTCTCTCTATGCATGTTCCGATGCATGCGGTGCTCCGCTGGAGCCTAATCGTCACTTGACCGGATCCGAACTGATGAAACGGATATTCCTCACCATACTGTCTTTCACCACCGCGTTGGTGGCCGGATCATTCGCGACTGCTGCGCCCAATGTCGCCCTCGGCCGGCCGGCGCCCGAATTTGAGCTACCCGATCAGAGCGGTCAGCTGCACTCGCTAGAAGATTACCGGGATCGGTGGATCGTTCTGTATTTCTACCCAAAAGACCAGACGCCGGGCTGTACGACCGAAGCCTGCGAATTTCGTGACAACATATTTGCGTTCCGCGATCTGAATGCGCAGATACTCGGTGTGAGTCTCGACGACGTCGGATCACACAAGAAATTTGCCGACAAACATCGGCTGCCGTTTCCCTTGCTCGCCGACCCCGAAGGTACGACGGCCGATGCTTATGGCGTCAAAACTCGGATGTTCGGAATGAAAGTTGCCAAGCGACAGACGTTTCTGATCGATCCGGACGGCAATATCGCCAAGCACTACGAATCGGTGAAGCCCGCAACACATTCCGCCGAGGTACTTGTCGACTTGAAGTTGCTTGGCGCCGGCAAAACTCCGGAGCAGTCCCCGTAAATCGAGGGTGAGTTTCCCGCGGCGCATGAACCCTTCTCACGACCTCGCTTCAGCGCAATGCTTTCATGCCTTCATCAAGGCCTGCGATCGTCAGCGGGTACATGCGATCATCCATGAGCTCACGAGCCAGTTTGATTGACGGCGTGAAATTCCAGCGATCTTCCGGTTCCGGATTTAGCCAGATCGCTTTTTGGTAGGTGTGCAACAGCCGCTTGATCCAGATAGCGCCAGGCTCTTCATTCCAGTGCTCGACGCTGCCGCCGGCATAGACTATCTCGTACGGACTCATCGTGGCGTCTCCGACGAAAATCAGTTTGTAGTCCGCGCCATATTTGTGGGTGATATCGAGTGTCGGAAATCGCTCTGAGTGGCGTCGTTGGTTGTCCTTCCACAAGGATTCGTAGATGAAATTGTGAAAGTAGAAATACTCCAGATGCTTGAACTCACTGCTCGCGGCGGAGAACAGCTCCTCGCAAACTCGAATGTGATCATCCATCGAACCGCCGATATCGAGACACAGCAGAACTTTGACGGCGTTGTGGCGCTCCGGAACCATGCGGATGTCCAGCAGACCGGCGTTGCGCGCAGTTTTGTCGATCGTGTCGTTCAGGTCGAGCTGATCGGCCGCGCCTTCGCGCGCGAACTTGCGCAGCCGACGCAATGCCACCTTGATATTGCGAGTGCCGAGCTCCACCGAATCGTCCAGGTTTCGGTAATCGCGGCGGTCCCATACCTTTACGGCCCGCCGGTTACCTGATTCCTGCTGGCCAATGCTCACGCCCTCCGGGTTGTAACCATAAGCGCCGAACGGGGACGTTCCGGCCGTGCCGATCCATCGATTGCCGCCCTCGTGCCGCTCATCCTGTTCCTCGAGCCGCTCTCGCAGCGCCTTCATCAGCTCGTCAAAGCCGCCGAGCGCCTCGATCATGGCGCGCTCCTCCTCGGACAACATCAGCTCGGCCTGGCGGTTCAGCCAGTCGTCGGGCACGTCTTGCATCATGTCGCCGAGCGAATCCTCGACACCTTTGAAATAGGCCGCAAAAATGCGGTCGAAGCGGTCCAGTTTGGATTCGTCTTTAACGAGGCAGGCGCGGGAAAGAAAATAAAAATCATCGACGCTATAACCTGCCAGCCCGCACTTCATCGCTTCATGCAATGTCAGTAGCTCGGTAATCGACGTTTTCATGCCGCCGTCCCGCAGCATATAAAAAAACGGAATTAACATGGCTGCCTACTGCTGTCGTGCTCGTAAATCGAGAAAATCATCAGCATAAGCCGTCATTGGTTACCCGCCCGGCGGTCCAGAAAAACCAGCCGTTCGAACAGGTGCACATCCTGTTCGTTCTTCAACAACGCACCGTAAAGCGGTGGTATCGCTTTTCGATTGTCGCCGGATCGCAATGCCTCGGGAGGAATATCTTCGGCGAGCAGCAGCTTTATCCAATCGAGAAGTTCCGAAGTTGACGGCTTCTTTTTAAGCCCCGGAACATCGCGCACCTTGTAAAAAGCATTCAGCGACTCGCTTAGCAGCGCTTTCTTCAGACCCGGAAAGTGCACGTCGACGATCTTCGCCATCGTGTCCTGATCGGGGAACTTGATGTAGTGGAAGAAGCATCGACGCAGGAACGCGTCTGGCAATTCTTTTTCATTGTTGCTCGTTATGACGATGATCGGCCGATGCGTGGCCGTGACCAGTCGCCTGGTCTCATAAACATAGAATTCCATGCGATCGAGTTCCTGCAACAGGTCATTTGGAAACTCGATATCGGCCTTGTCGATTTCATCGATCAGCAAGACGGGCTGTACTTTGGATTCGAACGCCTCCCAGATCTTGCCATGCCGAATGTAATTGGCGATGTCATGCACGCGATCGTCGCCCAATTGCGAATCACGCAGGCGCGCGACTGCATCGTATTCATAGAGACCCTGCTGCGCTTTGGTCGTCGACTTGATGTGCCACTCGAAGAGCGGCCGTTGCAGAGAGTTCGCGATTTCGATGGCAAGCTGCGTCTTGCCTGTGCCGGGCTCTCCCTTGATGAGTATCGGCCGTTGCAGCGTTACGGCGGCGTTCACCGCCATCGTCAGGTCATCGGTAGCGATGTACGTGCTGGTGCCTTCAAACCGGTCTTTTCGCATGATCGTGTCCGTAGAGATCGTGCCACAACAACCATTTTACCGCCTGACAAATACGGCACAAGAAGCAGCCGCTGGTTTCGCGGTTTCGATGGGCGTTTATGTCAAGATGCGGGCGTCAATGTCAGCGTATGGAGCGTTTCGCCCGGCAGATACGGGCTCGGCCGGCCGTGCACCCAGTCGTCGTGCCCCTGCCTGTAGAAATCGGACAGCGGATGTCCGCTTTGTCCGGCCGGCATTTGCATGAGCCCGCTGGCTTCGTCGCCGGGCGATACCGAGAATCGCTCCGAAGCGCCGAAATCCCGTCCTTGCGCTTTTGGCATGTCATGGTCGCCACTCAACGGCTCACGCGGCATGTCCAGCCATTTCGACAAGGCAGGTACAGCGCCGCTCAACGGGTGCTGTATCGACGCCGCGTTGAGTTCACCCCAGGTTCTTTGTGCCAAAGAGCCCTCGTAGTTATGTCCAAACCAGGCGATATTCGCGCGAACGGCCGCTACGAGGAGCGCGTGCCAGCTTTCGTATCGGGCCGGCAACATATGCATGGGACGCTCTGTCATGAGCGACCACAATGGTGCTTCGAACTGGCTGCTGAGGAAGGTATTGACGTCATCGCCATAGACGTCCCGTACCGGACCCATCAGGCCGTGAAAGACGATAGAACGCACTTCGAGCCGAAACGCCCGGACCAGCCGATAACCTGTCGAATCCGGTGCGGCGCGCGGAATCCACTCGTTGACCAGGCGGCGCAACTCGGCAAGTTCTGCATCACCGGCAACGGTTTTCTCGTCGAGTACGTCGAGCAACAATTCCCGCCACGGAGCCAGAAACAGTGCCCGATCGTCGAACTGGATGCGCAGCATGTCCTCCGCGTTAAAGCTGTCCTTTTCCGCCAGGCGGTCACGAATCTGCCGCGCCCGCGCGCCCAGGTCGTAGCCACCATCGCCGATCACCGCAAGCGCGTCGCCATCAGCAACCCGTGCATTCGCGGTCCAGATCCGTCCGCTGTCGGGGTTAACGATGCGTGGATACTCCGCAGGATCGAGCCAGCCGGTCCAGCCATGTTCCTGGCTCCAGTCAGCCGGCACCATCGCATTGAAATCGGTCCTCACGGGAATTCGGCCCGCAATCGTCCAGCCGATGTTGCCGCTGGTATCGCCGGTGACAAAATTCTGCGGTGGCATTCCCATCGTATTCGCTATGTCCAGCGCCGCAGCGACATTCTCGGCCGTTTCCAGGGCGATGAGCCGTAGATTGACCGCGTCGGGCTTGTGCGCGATCCAACTGACCGCGATTTCACCATCCGGATAGTCGACGTCATCGACAGGGCCCCAGATTGTTTCGCGAATCTCGACGGCCTGCGAGCCGCCACCCTTGATACCGATGACTTCACGATACACGTCGAAAGGCCGATCGCCATCGGCCGTGCGATACGTGCCTGGCGACGATCCAGGCCGCACGACCACGGCATCGGACCAGTCACCGTAACTGTTCGTGTACCCCCACGCGATCTTGCTGTTACTGCCAGCAACGACGAACGGCGTCCCGGGCAGCGTGACGCCGCTCAGATCGACCTGCCGGTCGCCAGTGACGATGAGCCTGGCCTGGTAATAGATGTTCGGCACAGACAGTCCGAGATGCATGTCGTTCGATACCATCGCACGGCCGGTTTCCGTCAACGCGCCGCTGACCGCCCAATTGTTGCTGCCATTGAGCGGTACCTTGCCCTTTTCCTGCGCTGGTGGCGCCGTGTCCAGAACGTCACGGATCGAGAATTGATCGGCTGAAGGAACAGGCGCGACCGGCCGCGGCTCACCCATCAACGGAGCGTCCCACGGCGTGCCCTCAGGGTACAGCCAGTCATAGACTTCGGCGGGTAGCACCTTGTGTGCAAAGCCTCTTCGTACGTCGCGGCGGGCGCGCGAATCATTGAGCTGCATGAACATCGCGTAGACCACCAGGAGGCTGTCCTCAACCTGCCAGGCTTCCGGCCTGACGCGCAGGATCAGGTATTCAAAAGGCCTCACCGCGAGGCTGTCGACGCCCGCGTTCACGCCTGCCGCATAGCTTTCGAGAACGGTCAGATGCGCCGCTGGAGATTGTTCCAGCACCGTACGCGCGCGTTGCCGGAAGCGGTGAAATCGATTGCGTTTGTCAGTATCGACCGCCACCTCACCAAAGATTTCGGCCAACTCGCCCGCCGTCCGGCGACGGATCAGGTCCATCTGGAAGAATCGATCCTGACCGTGTGCGAACCCGGTCGCAAATGCCAGGTCCTCGCGATTGCTTCCCGTAATTGTCGGTATGCCCGCAGCGTCCCGTTCGATCGTCACCCGTGAATGCAACCCGTGAACCTGCAGATCCCCCCTCAATTGCGGCAGGCTTGCACGCACAAGCAATAACAAGACGACGGCGAGAACAGCAATACCGGCAAGCAGGCGCAGCAACAATCGTTTTATCGCGGTCACTCGGGCGCCTGAACTTTGAGGATTTTCATCGCGTTGGTACTGCCAGTTACGCCTTCGCTATCGCCTTTCGTGAAAATGACGAGATCATCGACTTCGACCAGCTCACGTGACAACAGCGATTCGAAGACATCCCGGTACAACGTACGCATGTCGGTCGCAGTCAATTCGAAGGACACTGGAAACACGCCCCGATATATGGATACGCGACGGCTCGTCGCCTCATGCGGCGTAAATGCGTAGATCGGTATATCGGAACGGATTCGCGACATCCAGAGTGTCGTGGAGCCGGATTCGGTCAGTGCAATGATTGCTTTAACCTTCATATGATTAGCCGTGTACATCACGGCCATCGCGATTGCCTCATCGACCAACTGAAAGTAATCGTCGAGACGATGGCTCGTACGACCGACCGGAAGCTGATGCTTTTCGGCTCCCGTGCACACTTCGTTCATCGCGCGGATTGCTTCAACCGGATATTTTCCGACTGCTGTTTCACCTGACAACATCACGGCATCGCTACCATCCATGACGGCGTTCGAAACATCGGACACTTCTGCGCGCGTCGGAACGGGGTTCGCGATCATTGACTCCATCATCTGTGTTGCCGTGATCACGACCTTGAATTTGGTGCGTGTCAGCCGGATCAGTCGCTTCTGTATGCCCGTCAACTCCGCATAACCCATCTCGACGCCGAGGTCACCGCGCGCAACCATGACGACGTCCGCTGCATCGACAATTGAATCGATATTGTCGACGGCTTCAGTCCGCTCGATCTTGGCGACGATCAGGCCATGCCCGCCTGCCTTTTGAAACAACTCGCGGGCTTCAACGACGTCGTCTGCGCTGCGTACGAAAGAGACAGCCAGAAAATCCATTTCGAGCTTGGCGGCAAGGCGGATATTTTGCCGGTCGATGTCGGTCAGTGCCGGAGCTGACAGCCCACCGCCTTTCTTGTTGATGCCCTTATGATCGGACAGGATGCCGCCCGTGACAACGGTTGAGTGGATGCGCGTTCCTTTGATGCGATCGACCTCGAGAGCAATCATGCCGTCGTTCAACAGCAGGATGTCACCGGACGACAGGTCCTCGTGCAACGTATCGAATGCGACGCCAACGCCTTGTTCGGTGCCATCCTCAATTCCCAGCTGACCGTCCAGGAAGAAAGCGTCGCCGTTACTCAGTTCAACGCTGTGTTCCCGAAAACGCGTCACGCGAATCTTCGGCCCCTGAAGGTCGCCCATCAACCCGATGTCGCGGCCACAGTCCCGGGCCGTTGAACGGAGCGCCGCAGCGCGACGCTTATGATCTTCAGCACCGCCATGTGAAAAATTCAGGCGCGCAACGTCAAGACCCGCTTCGATCATCTTGTGCAGCGTCTTGCGGTCATCCGTCGCCGGACCCAGCGTCGCGACGATTTTTGTTCGTCTCTGCATGGCCGCGATTATTGCACAGGCGTGTAGAAGTGGTCTCAATAATACCCATGGTTATGGTTGTTACCTATTGCCCCGTTCGTCTTCACTCGGCAATACTGTGGTGTAGTAAGCTGCCATTTTTTGTAACACATTCGATTGATATGCTGAACCGACGTCGATTTCTGCAGGGCCTGATGATCGCAGCGGCAAACCCCGCGCTGTCTCTGCCCGCTCGCGCCGGTGATGGACGAATCGGTGTGCTGCTCAGCGACCCCGATGAATTGCTCGACCTGCCGGAAGGTTTTTCCTACAAGGTCATATCGCGCGCCGGCGACCCGATGAGCGATGGCCTCGTGGTTCCGGAAGCTCACGACGGCATGGCTGCTTTTCCAGGCCCGGACGATCGCATCATTCTTGTCTGCAATCATGAACTCAATCCCGCACACCAAAGCAGCAGCGCATTCGGGGATGCGTTCGATAGTGTGCCGCAATCGATCAGGGACAAGATCTACGACCTGGGCGGCGGCAAGACACCGGGTGCCGGCGGCACAACCACGACCGTGTACAACCCTGAGAGAGGCGAGGCCGAGCGGCAACACCTGAGCCTGGCGGGAACAGAATTAAATTGCGCCGGCGGTACCACGCCGTGGAGCAGTTGGTTGTCCTGCGAGGAATGCTTCGAGTCACCGGGTTCCGGGTTGCAGTCCGCACGTTGGGTGACGCGGGAAAAATCGCACGGCTATGTATTCGAGGTGCCGGCCTCTGAGACCGGCCTGGCCGAGCCCCGTCCAATCAAGGCGATGGGAAAATTCCAACACGAGGCAGCGGCCGTGCAGGAGTCGACAGGCATCGTCTACCTGACTGAAGACCGGCACCACGGCCTGTTCTACCGCTACTTGCCGCACGAGCCGGGGCGGCTGCATGAAGGCGGTCGCTTGCAGGCACTCGCAATTGAAGGCCGGCCCGCGTTCTCGACACACAACTGGTCGAATAGTACAGCGGTCGTGGCCGGGCGAGCACTGCGCACGCATTGGGTCGATCTCGATGATGTCGACAGCGAAGACGACGATCTTCGCAGGCGCGGCGTCGCGGCAGGCGCGGCAACGTTCGCGCGCGGCGAAGACCTGTGCGTGGCTGACGGCGATTTTGTTTTTACCTGCACGATCGGCGGTCGCGCCCGGCTCGGGCAGGTATTTTCCTATCGGCCGAGCCCGTATGAGGGCCAGCGCGAGGAGAGCGAGGAACCCGGGCGGCTCACGTTGATTGCCGAGGCTGACGCGCGATCACTTCTGCGGCATGCCGACAACGTGACGATGGCGCCGTGGGGCGATCTTCTCGTGTGCGAGGATACCGGAAGCCACTGCGGCATCGTCGGCATACGCGCGGACGGCAGCCAGTACCATCTGGCCGACAATGCCTATTCAAGTTCCGAGCTCGCCGGCGTCTGTTTCTCGCCGGACGGCCAGATTATGTTCGTCAATATCCAGTATCCCGGGATGACCGTCGCGATCACCGGCCCCTGGCCGACCTAGCAGCTTGTCGCGCGTTTTTCGAGCATGACGACCGCAGGCAACTGCTTGCCCTCGACGAACTCGAGGAACGCGCCGCCGCCGGTCGAGATGTAGGAAATCTGATCCGCGATGCCGTACTTTTCGATGGCAGCCAGCGTATCTCCGCCGCCTGCAATAGAAAACGCGTCGCTCCTGGCAATCGCCTCAGCCAGTACTCTCGTACCATTGCCGAAGTTATCGAATTCAAACACGCCGACAGGCCCGTTCCAGATGATCGTGCCTGCACCCGCAAGTGTGTCAGCAACCCGATCGCCGGTCTCGGGACCGATGTCGAGAATCATTTCGTCCGTGGATACGGCTTCGACCGCCTTGACCGTCGCGGATGCATCGGCCGTAAACTGATCCGCGACGACCACGTCGCTCGGTATCGGGACTTGCGCGCGACCGTCAGCGCCCGACATCAGATTGCGGGCCATATCGAGCATGTCGGGCTCGTAAAGAGACCTTCCGACGCCGTGGCCGGCCGCAGCAATGAAAGTGTTGGCAATGCCGCCGCCGACGATCAGGCAGTCGACAATGCTCGTCAAAGTATCGAGCACGGCAAGCTTCGTCGACACTTTTGAGCCACCAACTATTGCAACCATCGGGCGCGCGGGATTGTCGAGCGCCCTGCCTAATGCGTCGAGCTCGGCCACAAGCAGGGGGCCGGCGCAGGCGACCGGCGCGTACTCGGTGACGCCATAGGTACTGGCCTGGGCGCGATGGGCAGTACCGAATGCGTCCATGACATACACATCGCAGAGCGCCGCCATGTTGCGCGATAGAGCCTCGTCGCAGGACTTTTCGCCTTTCAGAAAGCGGACGTTTTCCAACAGTACGATGTCGCCAGCTTGTACGTCGACACCGCCGATCCAATCTCGCAGCAACGGCACGTCACGATCGAGGAGTGTCGCAAGGAGCTCGGCCACAGGCGCCAGCGAGAACTTGTCGTCCGGCTCGCCTTCGGTTGGCCGGCCGAGGTGCGACATCAGCATGACCGCAGCACCGTCATCAAGCGCCGCCCGGATGGTCGGCAGCGCGGCACGAATACGTGCATCGCTTCCAATCTTGCCGTCGACAACGGGAACGTTCAGATCCTCGCGGATCAGTACGCGCTTGCCCGACAGGGCGATATCGGTCATTTTGACGACGGACATCCTGGTACTCCGTCAAGGTGATATAGATGGGTTCAGCGAGTCGCGAAGCAGTTGCACCCAGAGGGCATAGAAACCGCCAGGCGCGCCGCCGCCTAGCCCGCGTTGTGAAACGCGATCGTCGTGTCCAGCATGCGATTCGAGAAGCCCCACTCATTGTCGTACCAAGAGCAGACTTTGACGAGCGTCCCCTGCATGACCTTGGTCAGGGTTGCATCATAGGTCGACGACGCCGGATCGTGATTAAAATCGATGGACACCAGTGGTTCATCGTTATAGGCAAGCACGCCCTTTAGATCACCTTCGCTGGCGGCCCGCATCACGTCGTTGATTTCCTCGATGCTTGTTTCGCGCTCGGCGACGAAGGTCAGGTCGACGACGGACACGTTGATCGTCGGTACACGCATCGAGAAACCATCGAGACGACCGTTCAGTTCCGGCAGCACGAGACCGACAGATGTTGCTGCGCCCGTTTTCGTCGGAATTTGCGACATGGTTGCCGAACGCGCGCGGCGCAGATCCGAGTGGTAAACGTCGGTCAACACCTGATCATTGGTGTACGCGTGAATAGTCGTCATTACGCCGTGCTTCACGCCGATGTTATCGTGCAACGGCTTGACGAGCGGCGCCAGGCAATTGGTCGTGCAAGACGCGTTCGAGATGATCGTGTCAGTCGCTTTCAGAACGTCGTGATTGACGCCGTAAACAATCGTCGCATCAATGTCCTTGCCGCCAGGCGCCGAAATGATGACTTTCGACGCGCCCGCTTCGATGTGCTTGCCGGCAAGCTCGCGGGTACGGAAGAACCCGGTGCACTCGAGCACGATGTCGACTCCGAGCTTTCCCCAGGGCAGTTTCGCAGGATCACGCTCCGCAAGTACGCGAATACGATCGCCGTTGACGATCATATGGTCGCCGTCAACCTCGATCGTGCCCGGAAACCGCCCGTGAGCCGTGTCGCGGCGCGTCAGGTGCGCATTTGTGTTCGCGTCACCAAGATCATTAACGGCAACAATGGCTATCTCGGAGCCCCTGTCGCTCTCGTACAGCGCGCGCAGTATATTTCGACCGATGCGGCCATAACCGTTAATGCCTACCTTGATTGTCATTTTTTTCTCCTGGTCAAATTCTTGGCCGCTGCTACTCCGTCATCGTTGTATTGACGGAGTAACAGCCCGGCTGAATTCGTAATTTAGAGTTCAGGCGAGCACTTCCCTGGCGACGGCGACGACATTGTCGCTTGAGAATCCGAAGTGTTCAAAGAGTTTGTCGGCCGGGGCCGACTTACCGTAGCAATCAATGCCGACAATCCTGCCTCGAGGCCCGGCATACCGCCACCATGTCTCCGTCACTCCGGCTTCCACAACAACGCGTGCGGTCACCTCGTCGGGCAGTACTTGCTGCCGGTACTTATCGCTTTGTGCGTCGAACAAATCGATGCACGGCATCGACACGACGCGGGTCTTGATGCCGTCGCCTGCCAGTTGCTCCGCGGCCGAAACCACCAGCGCGACTTCGGAGCCAGTCGCAATAAGGATAAGGTCGGGTTTGCCGTCGGCGTCGATCAAAATATATCCGCCGCGGGTAATAGCCTTGATCTGCCCGGCAGTACGCGGCTGATGCGGCAGACCCTGACGCGTAAGCACAAGACTCGTCGGACCGTCGCGACGCTCGATGGCGTCGCGCCACGCGACGGCCGTTTCGACTGAATCGCATGGACGCCAGACGCGCATGTTCGGCATGATCCTGAGCGATGCCACATGTTCCACCGGTTGATGCGTCGGGCCGTCCTCGCCAAGGCCGATCGAGTCGTGCGTGTACACAAGAATATTTTGCAATTTCATGAGCGCGGCCATGCGCAATGCGTTGCGCGCGTAGTCGGAAAACGTCAAAAACGTTCCGGCATACGGAATGATGCCCTTGTGCAATGCAAGGCCATTGCAAATGGCCGTCATGCCAAACTCGCGCACGCCGAAGTAGATGTAATTGCCGCCCGCATTGTCACCGCTGATGACGCTCGATCCGTGGTGCCTGGTCAGGTTCGACCCGGTCAGATCCGCAGATCCGCCCGCGAGTTCCGGTAACGCCGGGGCAAACGCGTTCAGCGCAAGCAGCGAAGCCTTGCGCGTGGCCATGTTTTCCCCGGCCGCATCGATGTTCGCAATCGCATTGTCGGCGAACTTGTCCCAGTCGGCCGGTAACTCGCCAGCTGTGCGGCGCTTGAAATCGGCGGCAAGATCAGGATGCGCAGCGGCGTATCCGGCAAACAGCTGGCTCCAGGCTTGCTCCACCGCGGCACCACGGGCGCGCCCGTCCCAGGCCGTCGCGATGTCAGCAGGAATCTCAAACGCCGGCGCATCCCAGCCGAGTTCGGCGCGCGCAGCGGCAATCTCGTCGTCGCCGAGTGGCGCGCCGTGCGTCGCCGCTGTGCCTTGCTTGTTCGGTGCGCCGTATCCGATGATGGTCTTGCAGCATATTAGCGACGGCCTTGCGTCGTCCGCCAATGCCGAGTCGATGGCGGCGGCAATCGATGCACTGTCGTGTCCGTCAACGTCGGCAATGACCTGCCAACCGTAAGACTCGAAGCGTTCGACCGTATCGTCGGTAAACCAGCCATCCACGTCACCGTCGATGGAAATGTTGTTGTCGTCGTAGAACGCAACCAGCTTACCGAGCTTCAGCGTTCCCGCCAGGGAACATGCCTCGTGCGAGATGCCTTCCATCATGCAGCCGTCGCCGAGAAACACCCAGGTCCTGTGATCGACGACGTCGAATCCATCCCTGTTGAACTCGGCCGCGAGCATCTTCTCGGCCAGCGCCATGCCAACCGCATTGCTGATGCCCTGCCCCAGCGGCCCGGTGGTCGTTTCGATACCCAGCTTCGGTTCATACTCGGGGTGTCCGGCCGTGCGGGAGCCAAACTGCCGAAAATTGCGAATTTCATCGATGGACAGATCGTATCCAGTCAGGTGCAAAAGACTGTACAACAGCATCGAGGCATGCCCGTTCGACAATACGAAGCGATCGCGATTCGCCCAGCATGGATTGGCCGGGTTGTGCTTCAGGTAGTCGTTCCACAGGACTTCGGCCATGTCAGCCATGCCCATCGGCGCCCCGGGGTGCCCGGAATTGGCCGCCTGAACCGCGTCCATACTGAGCGCCCTGATGGCGTTGGCGAGATCTTGCCGGGCAGGCTGACCGGCACGCTTTGCTTGTTGTGACATCGGGTTTTCTTGGCTCTCGAGCCTGGCGGCCCTTGTTATGGTGAATCGGCGACAAATCGTCTGCGCGCGCGGCGCATTTTCGTGTTTTTTCGCGGCAGCCGCAAGAGACAGTTTCCCGGGTGAACCGCCACCGCGCGGGACAACTGACTCAATCGTGACGATTTTCACGGCCCGCATCGCAGATAGTCTGACAGCCCGGCATTGCGGTACAATGCGCGACCCCAGAATTCAGATAGTCGAAACCAATGAGTGATTCTTTCGTGTTCACCTCGGAATCCGTTTCCGAGGGACACCCGGACAAGATTGCCGATCAGATCTCGGACGCGATTCTCGACGCAATCCTCGATGAAGACATCAAGGCACGTGTTGCTTGCGAGACGCTGATCAAGACCGGCATGGTGATTGTTGCCGGGGAGATTACGACTTCGGCATGGGTCGACGTCGAGGAAATTGTTCGCAAGACCGTGCTCGAAATCGGCTACACCGATTCGAGCATGGGGTTTGACGGCGCTTCCTGCGCCGTCATCAATGCCATTGGCAAGCAATCGCCCGACATTGCGCAGGGCGTCGATCGTGATTCCGAGAAGCACCAAGGTGCCGGCGACCAGGGCATGATGTTCGGTTATGCAAGCAACGAAACCGAGGTCCTGATGCCAGCGCCGATTACCTATGCGCACCGCTTGGTGCGCCGCCAGGCAGAGGTGCGCAAGAACGGGACACTGCCGTGGTTGCGACCCGATGCCAAGAGCCAGGTAACTTTTGTCTATGAAGACCACAAACCCGTCTCGGTTGACACCGTTGTCGTCTCGACGCAGCACCATGCAGACGTTGAATTGGACGATCTCCGCGATGGCGTGATGGAGGAAATTATCAAGCCCGTAATTCCGGCGGAATGGATCAGCAAGGACACCCGATTTCATATCAATCCAACCGGTCGATTTGAAATCGGCGGTCCGATGGGTGACTGTGGTCTGACCGGCCGCAAGATCATCGTTGATACTTATGGCGGTTCCGCGCGACACGGGGGCGGCGCATTTTCCGGCAAGGATCCGTCGAAGGTTGATCGCTCTGCCGCGTACGCGTGCCGTTATGTCGCGAAAAACATCGTTGCCGCAGGCCTCGCGGATCGCTGTGAGATACAGGTTTCGTACGCCATCGGTGTGGCCGAACCGACGTCCATCAGCGTGAACACGTTCGGAACAGGCAATGTCTCGAACGCACGCCTGACCGCGCTGATTCGCGAAAACTTCGACTTGACACCGTACGGCATCCTGCAGATGCTCGACCTGCTGCAACCGATCTACCTTCCGACCGCGGCTTACGGGCACTTCGGCCGTGAAGACATCGAATTTACTTGGGAAGCAACTGACAAGGCAGAAGCGCTTCGCGGCGCGGCCGCCGCCTGAACCGATACGAGCAGGAGAACACCATGAGCAGCGAAGCCGTTGCCATTCAATCACCCGATTACAAAGTCGCCGACATAACGCTTGCCGACTGGGGCCGCAAGGAAATCGCTATCGCCGAGACCGAAATGCCGGGGCTCATGGCCGTGCGCGAAGAATTCGCGAAACAGCAACCGCTGGCTGGCGCTCGCATCACCGGGTGTCTGCACATGACAATCCAGACGGCGGTACTCATCGAGACGCTCACGGCGCTCGGCGCCGAAATTCGCTGGTCATCTTGCAATATTTTCTCGACGCAAGATCATGCTGCCGCAGCTATTGCGGCCTCGGGAGTGCCCGTGTTCGCCTGGAAAGGCGAAACCGAGGAAGAATACTGGTGGTGCGTGGAACAGACCATCAATGGCCCCGACGGCTGGCGGCCGAACATGCTGCTCGACGACGGCGGCGACCTGACGCTCGTCATGCACGAAAAGTATGCCAAGGACATGAAGAACGTTCGTGGCTTGTCCGAAGAAACGACGACAGGCGTCAAGCGCCTCTATGACATGATGAAAGATGGCAGCCTCGCGTGCCCGGCATTCAACGTCAACGACTCGGTCACGAAGTCGAAATTCGACAATCTTTACGGCTGCCGTGAGTCACTCGTCGACGGCATCAAGCGTGCCACTGACGTCATGATCGCTGGCAAGGTCGCGGTTGTCTGCGGCTTCGGTGACGTCGGTAAAGGTTGTGCGCAATCGTTGCGCGGCCTCGGCGCGACCGTCTGGATCACCGAAGTCGATCCGATCTGCGCATTGCAGGCAGCAATGGAAGGTTATCGCGTCGTCGTGTTCGACGAGATTTGCGAGCAGGTCGATATCGTCGTTACGGCAACGGGCAATTACCACGTCGTAACAGGTCCACAGATGGAGCGCATGCGGGACCAGGCCATCATTTGCAACATCGGCCACTTCGACAATGAAATCGATGTCACTTACCTGCACAAATATGAGTGGGATAACATCAAGCCCCAGGTCGACCACATCATCTTCCCTGATGGCAAGCGCATCTTATTGCTTGCCGAAGGCCGCCTCGTGAACCTGGGATGCGCGACGGGCCACCCGAGTTTCGTCATGTCCAATTCATTCACGAACCAGGTGCTTGCGCAGCTCGAACTTTGGCAAAACGGCGACAAGTACAAGAACGAGGTCTACGTATTGCCGAAGCACCTCGACGAGAAAGTCGCGCGCCTGCATCTCGATCGTATCGGCGCGAAGATTACCGAATTGTCGGACGAACAGGCCAAGTACATCGGCGTTTCGAAGCAGGGCCCTTACAAACCCGAGCACTATCGATATTGACCATCCGCTGGCGGCAGCGTCGCGGCCGCTTGCGGATTGCCCCTGGCCTCGCTCTACCGCTATGATGCAAGTCGTTGATCTGGCTTGAGGTCCGGGCAAATTCACGGCAACGATGATCCTGTCCGGGTCCTGCATCTGACGGACCCGCATCTATTTGGCGACACAGCCGGCGTTTTGCGTGGCATAGCGACCCATGCATCGCTTGCAAGCGTCATCCAGCACTATCAGGCTGGCGACTGGCGCGCGCATATCGCTGCGCTCACCGGCGACCTGATTCAGGACGATACGAAGGCGGCCTACCAGGAATGTCGCAAACTGATCGCGCAGCTGGAGTTACCGGTCTATTGTGTGCCGGGCAATCACGACGCTCGCGCCCTGATGCGCGAGGTGCTCGCCGAGCCGCCTTTTTATTATTGTGGATCGACGGAGTCCGGCAACTGGCTGATCGTCGGCATCGATACCTGCGCCGCCGGCCGTGCCGGTGGCTACGTCACCGTCGATGAGCAATCTCGACTCAGCGCCATCATCGCTGCCAGCCGGGCGGAGCACGTCATGGTGTGCCTGCATCATCCGCCGGTTCCGATGGGCAGCGCCTGGCTCGATACTGTAGGCCTCGACAATGGTGAAGAATTTCTCGTCAAGCTGCAGTCGTCGGGCAAAGTCCGGCTGGCAATATTCGGCCATGTTCATCAAGCCTACGACGAGATTCATGACGGCATACAAATTATCGCCACGCCTTCGACATGCCGGCAATTCATGCAAGGCAGCGACGAGTTCGCGGTCGATGACAACCCGCCCGCATACCGACGCATCAGCCTGCATGCCGATGGCCAGGTGCAAACCGAGTTGGTTTGGGTAAAGCATGAGTAGGTTATTGTTGAGGCCGCTTCTGGCCTCAATGTTGCTCGCGCTTTTCTCTTGCGGCGCGGTCGCCGCCGACCTGGGCCACCCGGTGACGCTGTGGCTGGCCGAGGGTTTGAGCAACCGGGTTTACTTGCTCGGCTCGATACATCTGTTGCGCAAGCAGGATCATCCGCTGCCGTCCGTGATCGACGCCGCCTACGGCGACGCGGAAACCCTGATCATGGAACTCGACATGGATGATCTCGACCCGATTGCTGCGCAAGCGACGATCAACATGCTCGGCGTCATTGACGACGACAGAACCTTGCGTGATCTGCTGGGCGAGGACGTCTACGCACAGGCTGCCGAAACGGCGGAGGCGATTGATATTCCGCTCGATATGTTGGCGAAGAGCGAGCCCTGGCTTGCCGCCATCATGATTGAGCAACTGGCGCTGGCGCGCGTCGGATTCACGCCGCTGTACGGTATCGAGATGCACCTGTCCGCCAAAGCAGTTCAAGACGGCAAGACCATCCACGGATTCGAGTCCGTCGATGAGCAGCTACGTTTTCTTGACGGGCTGTCGATTGAAGCGCAACGCACGCTGCTCGTCCAGGTACTGGCGGCCGCCAGCAGCATTGAATCAAGCATGGACGCAATAATCTCGGCCTGGCGTCAGGGTGACGTTGGCTATCTCCAGGACACGTTGCTAGCCGAAATCGCGCAGGATCCGGATCTTTACCAGACGCTTGTCGTCAACCGAAATCATCGCTGGACAGATCGGATCGCTGCGTTGCTCGACGACCGCGATGACTATCTCATCGTCGTCGGCGCCCTGCACCTTGTCGGCGATGATGGCGTTCCTGAGCTACTTGCAGAACGTGGCTTTCAGGTTAGCCAGATGCGTGAGCCCGGCGACCAGCCCTGACGCGAAAATCCCGCAACCCATGCCACAGGGTTTAATGCGCCCTGATGCTTCGGTAGCATGCACGGCTCGTGCGGAGAAAAGCCATGAGTCTATATTCTGAAGCGCGCCGACATATTGCGGGCGGAGTCAATTCGCCGGTGCGCGCTTTTGCCGGCGTTGGCGGCGAGCCGGTATTTATCAAAAGTGGCAGCGGCGCGTGGCTGGAAGCCGAAGATGGTCGCCGCTATGTCGACTACGTAGGTTCCTGGGGTCCAATGATCCTTGGACATGCACACCCCGCCGTCATTGATGCCGTCATCGAAACCGCCAAACGCGGGCTGAGTTTTGGCGCACCGTGCGTGCTGGAAACTCGTATCGCCGAAAAAATATCGGCATTGATGCCGTCAATTGAGCGCTTGCGCATGGTCAGCTCGGGCACCGAGGCAACCATGAGTGCCATTCGACTGGCGCGCGGCCACACGGGCCGCGAGACAATCATCAAGTTCGAGGGCTGTTATCACGGACATTCGGATTCCTTGTTGATCAAAGCCGGCTCGGGGGCACTGACTCTGGGCGTGCCGAGCTCGCCCGGCGTGCCAGAAGCACTCGCCGCACATACCATTACGTTGCCGTTCAACGACTCGAGCGCCGTGGAAAGCGTGTTCGCAGAACTAGGTGACAAAATCGCCTGTCTGATCGTCGAGCCCATCGCCGGCAACATGAACATGGTCCCGCCCGTGCCCGGCTTCCTCGAAACGTGTCGCAATGAATGTACAAAATCGGGATCGATACTGATCCTGGACGAGGTCATGACGGGATTTCGCGTCGCGAAGGGCGGCGCGCAGGCCCTGTTCGACATACAACCCGATCTGACGACACTGGGCAAGATTGTCGGCGGCGGCATGCCGGCCGCAGCATTTGGCGGTCGCGCCGACATCATGGCCGACATCGCGCCTGATGGCCCGGTTTACCAGGCCGGCACATTGTCGGGCAATCCGCTTGCGATGGCGGCCGGCCTCACAACGCTCGAGCTGCTCGACAAGCCTGGATTCTACGAGGCATTGGGCGAGCGAACCGGGCAACTGGTCAACGGCCTGGCCGCTTGTGCAAGCGATTCGGGCGTACCGCTCGCCGTCGAGTTCGAGGGCGGCATGTTCGGTTTCGTTTTTTCTGATGACGGTCCGGTGCGGCAGTTTGCACAAGTGGCGGGGGCCGATATCGAGCGCTTCAAGGCTTTTTTTCACGGCATGCTTGAGGAGGGCATCTATCTCGCCCCATCCGCCTATGAGGCCGGTTTCGTATCTGCGGCCCACGGGGACGACGAGATTGAGAAAACGCTTGCCGCCGCGCGCAAGGCATTCGGGGCAATCGCCTGACGCAGACTATTCGGTGCTGAGCGGGCCACGCACCGTGTCAAGCACCCCGTGCACGAGCCGCAAGCGGGCGGCAGGATCGCTTTCCTCGAGGCAACGCTGCTTTTGCTC
>Ga0255058_10000719_pt1 | contig 19053 bp, 17 predicted proteins | sample Cases_109_9_MG_FD_188637 | JGI IMG/M metagenome (GOLD analysis project Ga0255058, IMG submission 188637) | Seawater microbial communities from Amundsen Gulf, Northwest Territories, Canada - Cases_109_9 | ecosystem: Environmental > Aquatic > Marine > Gulf | place: Canada: Northwest Territories... | reverse complement strand
CCGAGCTCGCCGCCCACATCCACGCGGCCAACTACCGCCTGCTGTGCCTCATCGCCGAGTTCGACCGCCGCGAGGGCTGGTTCCAGTGGGGCATTCTCTCCTGCGCCCATTGGTTGAACTGGAAGTGTGGCATCGGCTTAGGCGCCGCCCGTGACAAGGTGCGGGTCGCACGGAGCCTGGAGTCCCTGCCCAATATCAGCGAAGCCTTCTGCAGCGGCCAGGTGAGCTACTCCAAGGTGCGCGCCCCCCTGCGGGGGCAGGTATGACCCGGGTCGCGACAGTGGAGAACGAAACCTACCTTCTGAACATTGCCCACCACGGCACTGCCGCTACGCCTGCCCCCGTAGGGGGTGGAGCGCCTGGTATGCAACTACCGCAAGGTGCAGCGTATCGCCGAGCACCAGCGGGCGAACGCGCTGCACGAGCAACGCTGCGTGAAGTTCCACCACGACGACGACGGCGCCCTGGTCCTGGAGGCGCACCTGCCGCCGGAGACCGGTACCATCGTCCTCGAGGCTCTGGCCGCCGCCGGCGAAGCCATGTACGTGCGCCGCCGGGAGCTGGATGCGACCACACAGGCCGAGGCCGCACAAAAAAACTCCGCGGAGTCGTCCCCGAACGAGGGCTTGTATCTGCCGCCGGGCCCGGCGGAAGGCATCGCCGACGATTCGGATACTCCCTGGTGGGCTCGGGATACCAATGAAAAGCAAAGCTATTCCGCGCGCCGAGCCGACGCCCTGGTGCTGATGGCGGAGAGCCTGCTCGCCAACGGCGCCGCCTCACGCCCCGCCGGCGAGAGGCATCACATCGTCGTGCACGTAGACGCGGAGGTGCTTGCCGACCCGGATGCCGCCGGCCGCTCGGAGCTCGAGAACGGTCCCCAGCTTGCCGGCGAAAGCACCCGGCGGCTCGCCTGCGACGCGGGTGTCGTGCGCCTGGTGGAAGACGCTGATGGCATGCCGCTGGACGTCGGGCGCAAGACCCGCAGCATCCCCCCCGCCATCCACCGAGCGCTCCGGGCCCGGGATCACGGTTGCCGCTTCCCGGGTTGCACCGCCCGGCATTTCGTCGAGGATCACCACGTGGAGCACTGGGCCCATGGCGGTGAAACCAGCCTCGCGAATCTGGTGCAGCTATGCCACTTCCACCATCGCCTGGTGCACGAAGGCGGATACGGAGTGCGCGTCTCGGGAAACCAGCAGTTCGAGTTTACGCGGCTCGACGGGCGCGTCATCGAGGCGGTGCCGAAAAACTCCGCGGAGTCGTTCCGCGATACCGATATCGAGACCCTGAACCGCGAGCACGGTCTGGATATCGATGCCAAAACTTGTGTTTTCCCGGGCAACGGCGCCAGGATGGATCACGCCATGGCGGTGGAGGAATTACTCCACCGTGATGGCGCCTTGGAGCTGGATCCCGCGACCGGGCATTACCCTGCGCATTTTCCGCCCGTTCAGTAGAACGGATAGTGCGGACGTTCGCCTGGGATCTAAATGACTCCTTGTTCCCGCAACGCGGCGAGCTCTTTTTCAGTGAGTTCAAGACGATCCATGTAAATTTCCCGATTGTGCGCGCCCAGTTCCGCGCCCAGGTGTTTGATCTGCCCGGGAGTTTCCGAAAGCTTCGGTACCACTCCCTGCACCGCGAGCTCGCCGACGCGATCGTCTTTCACCCGCACCAGGGTGTCCCTGATCGTAAATTGCTCGTCTTCGAATATGTCGGCGATGCTGTTGACGGGGCCGCAGGGCACGTCGCCGTCGCAGCAGCGCGTGATAACTTCGTCACGTGGCAGTGACGTCGTCCACTCGGTGACCAGGCGATTGATGACTTCGCGCGCGACCACCCGTTTCTTGCGGGTGCCGAAGCGCTCCTCGTCGGCGAGCTCGGGGTTGCCGATGACCTGGACGAAACGCTGATACATCTTGTCGTTGGTGCAGGCGATGGCCACCCACTTGCCGTCGCCGGTGGGGTAGTGGCTGTGGGGTACCGAGCTGTCGGTTTCTGTGCCGTTGCGTTCGCGCACGTATCCGGTCTTGCTGTAGACCGCGGCGAGCTCGTCGAGAAAACGGAATATCCCGTCGTGCAGTCCGATGTCGATGTACTGGCCGCGGCCGCTCTTGTCCCGGGCGCGCAGGGCCAGCAACACGCCGTAGGCGCCATAAAGACCGCTGAGGTAATCGGCAAGGGTGGTGGAACCGGCAATAAGTGGCGGCGTGTCCGGTTGCCCGGTGAGGTAGGAGAGCCCGGCGTAGGCCTGGGCAATGCGCGCGAAGCCGGGAAGATGATGCTTCGGTCCTTCCTGCCCGTAGGCCGACACCCGCAGCATTACCAGGCCGGGATTGATCTCACGCAAGCGTTCGAAGCCGAGCCCCCAGCGCTCCAGGGTGCCGGGGCGAAAGTTCTCCATTACCACGTCGCTGTCGGCCACCAGGCGTTTGAACAGCTCCGCGCCCCTGGGATGCTTGAGGTCCAGGGTGATACAGCGCTTGTTGCGGGCGTCGTTCAGCCACCAGTAACTATCGCCGGCGTCGCTCTCGGTACCGAGCTGGCGCAGGGAATCTCCAATTCCCGGCTTCTCGATCTTGATGACGTCGGCACCGAACTCCGCGAGACAGGCGGCGGCAAAGGGTGCTGCCACGAAGGTGGCGATGTCGAGCACACGGACACCATCCAGGGGTGCAGCAGTCTGATCCATGGAACAACCGGAAACTCAGCCAAAGGGTCAGGGAAAACTAACAGTTTCGCCGAATAGGATACAATCGAGACTCGCTGATTCCACCGCTGCGTCCCACGCCCAGTACGCGGGCGCGAGGCTGACTACCGATCACTCGACTGACTCACTCACCAGAGTTACGCGCACAGATGGCGCCGGCGACCGGATGACCCGGGCAGACCTGCTGCGCCTCACCAAGGCGCTCGCCATCGGCACCATCGGTGGCGCGCTGTTTTTCACCTTGAATATGCCGTTGGCCTGGATGATGGGCGCCATGGTGCTGACCACCCTGGCGGCGCTCTTCGGGGTCTCACTGCATGTCCCCGGCCATCTCCGGTCCGTGATGGTCGCCATTCTCGGGGTCCTGCTGGGCAGCACCTTCACGCCGGAAGCGTTGGACAAGGTGCTCGAGTGGCCCATCACGCTCGCGAGCCTGGCGCTCTATCTGATGGTGGTCACGGGCATGCTCTACATCTACTTCCGGCGGATTATGGGCTTCGACCCGGCCACCGCCTATTTCTCGGCGACCCCGGGAGGGCTCAACGAGATGGTCATCGTCGGCCGCGCAATGGGCGGCGACGATCGCGCCATCGCGCTGGTGCACGGCGCACGCATACTGCTGGTGGTGCTCACCCTGCCCTTCTGGTTTCGCTATGCCTACGGCGTCGGCAGCGCCGGCGGTGGCGCCGGCGCCGGCACGCTTGCGGGCTTGAGCTGGCTCGACGGCAGCGTGCTGGTGGCTTGCGCCATTATCGGTCCCATGCTGGGAAAGCTCCTTCGGCTTCCCGCTTACCGGCTGGTGGGGCCGATGCTGGCCAGCGCCGCCGTGCACATCGCCGGCGTCACCGGGTCGGCGCCGCCCATGGAGCTGGTGGCAATGGCCCAGGTCGTGGTCGGTTCCGCCATCGGCGCACGCTTTGCCGGATCGCCGCTCAAGTGGGTGCTCAAGATTATTTTCTCGTCCATCGGCTCCACCTCACTGATGCTGGGCGCGACGGTGGGCTTCGCGTGGGTGCTGGCGCCTTTGTCCGGAATTCCCTTTGCCCCCATCGTCCTGGCATTCGCTCCCGGCGGGCTCGCCGAGATGAGCCTCATCGCCCTGGCGCTGGGGATCGAGACGGCCTTCGTCGCCACCCACCACGTGGCCCGTATAGCAATGATCGTCATCGCGGCACCGCTGGTCTTCCGCAAGGCGGGAATCAAGAAACCGCCTACTTCCCCTTGAAGGTGGGGCGCCGTTTGGCGGCGAAGGCGGCTTCCGCCTCCCGGTGGTCCTCGCTCATCCACAGATCCACGAAGTCATCCTCCGCCAGGCGCCGTGCCTCGCCCCGGGGTAGACAATAGGCGCCGCACAGCACGCGTTTGGTGGCGGCGAGGGAAAGCGGCGCGGCCCGGGCGAGCCTCTCCACCAGCGCGAGGGCGGCGTCCACCACCGGCACGTCGGCGCAAATCCGGTTGATCAGTCCGAGACGCCGGGCTTCCTCGGCGTCCACCGGCTCGCCGGTGGCGAGAAGATGCATGGCGTTGGCGTAGCCGCAGTTTCGGGTAAGACGTTCGGTGCCGTGCCATCCGGGGATCAGTCCCAGATGCACGTAGGGAAAGCCGATGGTTGCGGCGGGCGCGGCGAGGCGCATGTCGCAGGCAAGCATGAGCTCGGCGCCACCGCCCATGGCGATGCCGTTGACGGCCGCGATCACCGGCACCGGTAACGCCTCCAGGCGATCCAGCAAACGCCGCGGGCGCTCGAACGCGGACTGTAACTGCTCCCGCGTAACCAGTTCCCGGTACTGCTTGATGTCGCCGCCGGAGCTGAAGAACTTGTTGCCAGCGCCGGTGATGACGATGGCGACGAGCTCGCGTTCCCCCGCGAGAGCGTCAATCGCCTCGTCGAGAGCCGCCGTGACCTCGGCGCTGATGGAGTTGCCGGCGTGGGGGCGGTCGATAGTGAGCAACGCCGCCCGGCCGCGACGTTCTACATGCAGCACCTCAGATAACATCGCGCTCCACCAACTGCAATAGGAAAGGCGGCATAATATCATCGAGACCGGCCCCCGCCCGGGCACCATCCAACTGCGAGGTAGTCATGGAACTTCCGAAAACCGTTAACGACCTGATGCAATCCGTGGGACTTCAGACCTGGGTATTGCAGGTATTCATCGTCGTCTTTCTGACCCTGGTGCTGGTCTTCGTGCTGAAGCGCGTGCTCGCCCGCTTGCAAGCGAAGCTGGAGCATACGAGCAACCCCTGGGACGACGCGCTGGTCTCGGCGCTGGGAAAACCCGTGACTGCAGTCGTGTGGATCGTCGGTATCGCATTCGCGATTCAGATCATCGAGGAAGAGACCCGGGCCGCCATCTTCGGCGCAGTCGAGCCCATCCGCGACGTGGCCATCATCGCCGCGATCAGCTGGTTTCTGGTGCGCTTCATCAAGGCCGCGGAAAGGAATCTGGTCGCCGCCAACGAGGCCAAGGGTAAAGATATCGACCGCACGACCGTGGATGCCATCGCGAAGCTTCTGCGTCTGTCGGTGATGATTACGGCCACCTTGGTTGCGCTGCAGACCTTGGGCTTCAGCGTCTCCGGCGTGCTCGCATTCGGCGGCATTGGCGGTATTGCCGTGGGCTTCGCGGCCAAGGATCTGCTGGCGAACTTCTTCGGCGGATTGATGGTCTATCTGGACCGCCCCTTCACCGTCGGCGACTGGATTCGTTCACCGGACCGGAATATCGAGGGCACCGTGGAGAACATCGGCTGGCGGCTGACGCGCATTCGCACCTTCGACAGTCGTCCCCTGTATGTCCCCAATTCCGCGTTCACCAGCATCGCGGTGGAGAATCCATCGCGTATGCAGAATCGGCGTATCTACGAAACCATCGGCGTTCGCTACGATGACGCCGCCAAGGTGGGCGCCATCGTCAAGGACGTCACCGAAATGTTGAACTCCCATCCAGACATACAAACCGACAGGACGTTGATGGTGAACTTCACCGCCTGCGGTGCATCGTCGCTGGATTTCTTCATCTACTGCTTCACGCGCACCGCCGTGTGGGCCGAGTTCCACCGGGTCAAGCAGGATGTGCTCCTGAAGATCCTGGAAATCGTCGAAAACCACGGCGCCGAGGTGGCCTTCCCCACGACCACGGTGCACGTTCCCGACGGCATCGCCGCGCTGATGCGAGACGCAGACGGCGAGGCCGCGGCCACCAGCGCCTGAATTGTGACGCAATCGACACCCCGTCTCTCGCCAGGCCACCGGGCTTGCCGTACTCTTTCTTATACCGTGTCAGGTTGAGGTGTGGTAACGATGAGCGCGTTTCGTCTGCCGACACCAAGGCGTGCCGCATCACAACCGGGCGCCACCCTGAACGGTATCGTCGCCCAGGCCGGCGAGGTCATTCTGGGCAAGGAGCAGGAGATCCGGCTCGCCCTCACCTGTCTCATCGCCCGCGGCCATCTGCTCATCGAAGACATACCGGGAGTCGGCAAGACGACCCTGGCCCACGTGCTGGCGCGGGTTCTGGGGCTTTCCTTTCAGCGCGTTCAGTTCACCAGCGATCTGCTGCCGGCGGATATTCTCGGGATCTCCGTCTACGATCGCCACGCCGGCAGCTTCGATTTTCACCCCGGCCCGATTTTCACTCAGCTGGTGCTCGCCGATGAGGTCAACCGTGCGACGCCGAAGACCCAAAGTGCGCTTCTGGAAGCGATGGAGGAGCGCCAGGTGAGTCAGGATCGCGTGACCAGGAAGCTGCCGGATCCCTTCTTCGTCGTCGCGACCCAGAACCCCTCCCACAGCGTCGGCACCTTTCCGCTGCCCGAATCCCAGCTCGACCGCTTTCTCATGCGCATCAAGCTCGGTTACCCGGATCCGAAATCGGAGCGCGCGCTGCTGCGAGGGCGCGACAGGCGCGAGCTCGTCGACGCCCTGGAGCCGCAGCTCGCCGTTTCCGGTTTGCTCGAGATCCAGCAACAGGTCGAGGCGGTGCACATGTCGGATGCACTGCTCGATTATCTTCAGGACGTCATCGCCGTTACCCGCAACACGTCGGAGTTCGGACCCGGACTTTCGCCCCGCGCGGGGCTGGCGCTCTTGCGCTGCTCACAGGCCTGGGCATTCATGGAAGATCGCCGCCACGTGCTCCCCGAGGACGTGCAGACGGTACTGCCGAGTGTCGTCAATCATCGTCTGCGCCAGGGGGCGACTTCCGCGGAGGAGCTGCTGCGCCAAGTGCCGATTCCGTGACATGGACACCCTGCCGAGCGGGCTGAGTTCCGTCGCACCTTTCCCTCTGCCTGAGTCACCGCGGGCGCCGCCAACGGTCGCCGGCGGTGCGAGCGCGGGTTTCTTGCTGCGCTTCCGTCGAATCTACATTCTCCCCACGCGCCAGGGCATGGGCTTTGCGGCTGCCGTGTCGGTCATGCTTCTCGGTGCCATCAACTACGGCAACGCACTGGGCTATGTACTCAGCTTCATGCTCGTCGGTGCCAGCCTCGTTTCCATGTTGCACGCGGTGCGCAATCTGGCCGGATTGCGGGTGGCGCACGACGATCCTGCGCCGGTGTTCGCGGGCGACATGGCGCGCTTCGTCTTGCGCGTCGACAATCGTGGTCAACGTCAGCGCTTCGGCTTGCTGGCGCGCCTGGCCACGGGGCAAAGCCGTGACCGTGAGCACGACCCGGTAGTGCACTTCGGTCTGGCCGCCGATAGCGTAGAGCGCGTCGAGCTGCCGGCCATTGCGTCGCGACGCGGGTGGTATTCACCCGGGCACGTCGTAATCGCTACGCGTTTTCCTTTCGGGTTGTTCCGCGCCTGGTCACGAATCCACATGCGCCTGCGTTGCCTCGTGTATCCGCGGCCCACCGGCGAGCAGGCCCCGCCTGAGTATCAGCCCGAGGATGCCGGTGAGCAGGGCACGCGGGGAAAAGGCGAAGAGGAATTCTCGGGGCTGCGTGACTACCAGCAGGGAGACTCCGCCCGGCGCGTGCACTGGAAAGCCGTTGCCAGAGACCAGGGTGTGCCGGTGAAAGTCTTCAGCGGCGCGGCCTCGGGCGTTACGGTGCTTCGCTGGCAGGATGTGACCGGCGGCAACACCGAGGCGCGACTGTCCCAGCTCTGCCGGTGGGTTCTCGATTCCCACGCGCAAAGTCTGCGCTATGGACTCTGTCTCCCGGGAGTCGACATCCCTGCCGGCAGCGGCGAGGCGCACCGGCGCCGGTGCCTCGAGGCACTGGCCCTGTACGAGGACGCGTCGGATCGCTGATGCGCGCGAATCCTGAAACCCGCCACTGGACCCTGACGCCGGAGCGCACGCTTTGGATCACCGGGTGCCTGGCCCTGGTCGTGGCTCCACATGCGGCGCGCATTCCCGCCTGGGTGCTCGTGAGCTTCGCCGTCCTGGCGGGCTGGCGGGTCGCAAATGCGATACGGGGAGTGCCGTTGCCGTCGAAATGGCTGGTGATCGTCTTGAGCGCCACCATGCTCACCGCTGTATATGCCAGTTACGGGACGCTATTCGGACGCAATGCCGGGGTCGCCCTGCTGGCCGTGCTGGCGGGCATGAAGTTGATGGAAAGTCGACGGCTGCGCGACGCCTATGTGCTGAGTGCGCTCGGCTATTTCCTCGTCATCACCAACTTTCTCTACTCACAATCCATATTGACCGGTGTCACCATGCTGGCGGTGGTTCTGATCATGACCGCCACTCTGATCGCATTCAGCACTCAAAGCGGCGAGCTGGCCCCACGGGCACGGTTGCGCATGGCAGCCGGCATGCTGATCCAGGCGACACCCATCATGCTGGTCCTGTTCTTCCTGTTTCCGCGACTGCCGGGACCGCTGTGGGGTCTCCCGCGGGACGCCCACAGTGCCGTCAGCGGGCTGAGCGAAAGCATGTCGCCTGGCCGCATCAGCCGCTTGTCGCTCTCGGACGCGGTGGCTTTCCGGGTCACTTTTCAGAGCAAGGCACCGTCGCCGAGCCAGCTTTACTGGCGCGGTCCGGTGTTGTGGCACACCGATGGGCGGGAATGGAGGGGCGGCCAGCCGGCGCGCAGCTGGCGGGCCCAATACGCCGAGCTGCACGGTGAGCCAGTGGACTACACCGTCACCATCGAGCCTCACCAGCAATTCTGGCTGTTCGCACTCGATGTACCGACGACCATCCCCCTCGGCGCCCAGATGACCCAGGACTTTCAGCTGCGTACGCCAAAGCCCGTGCGTGCGCGAAGACGCTACGAAATGCGCTCCTACACGCAGGCGCGTCTGTCCAGAGCCTCCTTGGAAGAGCAGGCGGCGGCCCTGGCCCTGCCGCCCGGCATGCATCCCAAAGCGCGCGCCCTGGCGGCTGAGTGGCGCGAGCAGCTCCAGGATGACGATTTGATCGTGGCCCGGGCCCTGGAATATTTTGGCCGGCAGCCCTTCGTCTATACGCTGACTCCGCCGTTGCTGAAAAACGACCCGGTGGATGAGTTCCTGTTCGACACCCGCAGCGGGTTCTGCGAGAGCTACGCGTCCAGCTTTGCGGTGCTCATGCGCGCCGCCGGGATCCCGGCGCGCATCGTCACCGGCTATCAGGGTGGCGAGCTCAACCCGCTGGGGGACTACCTGATCGTCCGTCAGCGCGATGCCCACGCCTGGACCGAGGTCTGGTTGGACGATCGCGGCTGGGTGCGCGTGGATCCCACCGGCGCCGTCTCACCGGATCGTATCCAGCTCGGCATGGACGCCGCCATCCCACCTGTCATGGGACCGGCGGGTCTGGACTTGCCCTCCGCGGGGCCCCTATGGGAGACCTGGCGTCGCTGGCGCCACGGCATCGACGCCGTCAAGAGCGGCTGGAACGAGTGGGTGCTGGGATATGGCCCCCGCCGGCAGCACGAGCTGCTGGCATTGTTCGGGATGGACGCCGGGGATCTGCGTGGCCTGTCCTTGAGTTTGCTCGCCGTCGTCGGTGGCATGCTCGGGATTCTTGCTCTATGGCTGGCACGGCGGCAGCAGGCTCCGGCAGATCCGATAGCGAGGATTTATCGCCGATTCTGCGCGAAGCTGGGGCGGGCCGGGGTGACCCGGCGGGCATCCGAAGGTCCTCTGGATTTCGCCGCCCGGGTGGTGGCGACGCGACCGCAGCTGCGCGAGCCGGTGGAGAGCATCACCGGCATGTACGTGGCGCTGCGTTACGCCGGCGGCAACCTGCCCATGGGCAGATTAAAGCGCGCCGTACGTGCTTTTCGTCCACGCTGAAGCCTCGCGCACGCGGACGAAGGCGCGTATCGCCTGCTATACTTTTTCGCTGTCGATGCATGGAAGTTCTGTTATGCGTTCGATCCTGGTGATGAATGCCAAAGGCGGTTCTGGAAAGACCACCATTTCCATCAATCTCGCGTCTTACTACGCCATCGAGGGCCAACAGGTGGCGCTGGTCGACTACGATCCGCAATACTGCTCCCTGGATTGGCTGGACGCTCGCCCCGAGGGCCGTCCGAAGATCACCGGGATCGAAGGCCTGCAGAAGGCTGCGCGGGTCCCGCGCAGCACCGACGTGGTCATTCTGGACGCGCCGGCGGCTACCCACGGGCGTCAGGTAACGGAGCTTCTGCGCCGGGCTCAGACCTGCATCATCCCGGTCATCCCGACGACCATCGACTTGAACGCCGCGGCGCGCTTCATCGACGAGGTGACGGAGCTCGGCCGGGTACTCGACCGCAAAGTTCGGGTTGCGACGGTGGCCAACAGAGTCCGTGAAAATTCGCCCGGGCACTTCGAGATCGAGGAGTTTCTGGAAACCACCAAGCTACCGAACGGGCGCAAGCTTCCATTCGTGGCCTGCCTGCGTAACAGCATCAACTACTCCCACGCGGCAGATCGGGGGCTCGGTATCTGGGAAATAGCACCGTCGAAAGTGACGCACGATCTCGAGATGTGGGCGCCGTTGACTGCGTGGCTCGACAGCAAATTAAGCCTGCCACAATAGTTCTCTCGGTAGTCGTCCCGGCTGCCGGTAACGACCGTTGCGCCAATCGCGTTTGAGTCACCGCATACACATCGAGCCAAGCGGCCACGAGCTGCAAGCCGGTACTGATGAGAGCGTGCTGGATGCGGCACTTCGCCAGGGTCTCGCCCTTCCCTATGGCTGCCGCAATGGTGCCTGCCGATCCTGCAAAGGCCGCGTCCTCGAGGGCCGGGTCGAGTATCCCCATGGACTACCGAAATCCCTGACATCCCTGGACGTGGCGCAAGCGTTCGCGCTTCTGTGCATGGCGCATCCCGCCACCGATCTGCGCATAGAGATCGACGAGATCGACTCCGAGCAGAAAATCGTGGTGCGCAACCTGCCGTGCCGGGTCGCACAGAAACACCAGCTCGCCCACGACGTCGTCGGCCTGGAGCTGATGCTGCCGGCTTCCGAGCGCCTGCAGTATCTGCCCGGTCAGTACGTGGACGTGCTGCTGCGCGACGGTCGGCGGCGCGCCTTTTCGCTGGCCAACGCGCCCCGCGAGGACGATCGCCTGGAGCTGCAGATTCGCCACATCCCCGGAGGCACTTTTTCCGAGTACGTATTTCACCATCTCAAGGAACGCGCGTTACTTCGTCTCAGGGGGCCGCTGGGCAGCTTCTACCTGCGCAAGCAAGACCACCGGCCGATCATTCTGGTGGCCGGTGGAACCGGATTCGCGCCCATCAAGGCTATTGTCGAAGGCGCGCTGGCCGGTGGCTTCCCAGGCAAGGTTCATCTTTACTGGGGCGTTCGCGCGCACCGGGATCTCTATATGCACGATTTAGCCGAAGCCTGGACATCCGAACACGACCGGGTGGAGTACACGCCGGTGCTCTCGGAGCCGCTGCCCGAGGACCAATGGTCCGGGCGCAGAGGATTCGTCCACGAGGCGGTGCTGGCGGACTTCGCGGATCTTTCGCCCTTCACCGTCTACGTGAGCGGGCCACCGATCATGGTGAAGGCCGCGCGTGAGAGCCTCGTCGCCCGCGGTCTCGACCCTGCCCGCTTCCACTCGGACTCCTTCGACTACGCCTACGAGACCGGCCACGACCTGGCCTGAACTGTCGCTCCTTTCGCCTAGCCTGTATTCTTCGCCGATTCGACCAGACTCGTACGCATCGATGGACGAACGCTATTTCCCAGACCAAGTCGAGACCTTGGCGCAACGCCACTGGGAAGAATCGGGCGCGTTCCGGGTCAGCGAAGACCCGCACAAAGAGAAATTCTATTGCCTCTCCATGTTCCCCTATCCCAGCGGCCGCCTGCACATGGGACACGTGCGCAACTACACCATTGGCGACGTCATCAGCCGCTATCAGCGCATGCAGGGGAAGAATGTCCTGCAGCCCATGGGCTGGGATGCGTTCGGCCTGCCGGCGGAGAATGCCGCCATGCAGAACAAGGTCCCACCGGCGAAATGGACCTACGAGAACATCGACTACATGCGGGACCAGCTCAAGCGCCTCGGCTTCGCTTACGACTGGGACCGCGAGCTCGCCACCTGCCGGCCTGAGTACTACCGCTGGGAGCAGTGGCTGTTTACACGGCTGTTCGAGAAGGGGCTTCTTTACAAGAAGAACGCCGAGGTCAACTGGGATCCGGTGGACCAGACCGTGCTCGCCAACGAGCAGGTGATCAACGGCCGCGGCTGGCGCTCCGGCGCGGTCATCGAGCGCCGCGAGATCCCTCAATGGTTTCTCGCCATAACGGCGTTCGCCGAGGATCTGCTGACGAGCATCGACGACCTGGACGGTTGGCCCGACGCGGTGCGCACCATGCAGCGCAACTGGATCGGGCGATCCGAGGGCGTGGAGATCGATTTCCCCCTGGCCGACGGCGGCGAAAGCCTGCGGGTCTATACCACACGTCCCGACACCCTGCTGGGAGCGACGTATATGGCAGTCGCCGCGGGACATCCGTTGGCTCAAGCGGCCGCCGGGAAGAACGCTCGCGTCGCGCGCTTCATCGAGGACTGCCAGCGCATCGAGACCTCGGAAGCGGCCATGGAGACCATGGAAAAGCGCGGCATGGCGCTCGGCTGCGACGCCATTCACCCCATCAGCGGCGACAAGCTGCCGGTGTGGGTGGCCAACTTCGTGCTCATGAGCTACGGCACGGGCGCCATCATGTCGGTTCCCGGTCACGATGTGCGCGACCACGAGTTCGCCACAAGCTACAAGCTACCCATCGTCCAGGTAATTGCGCCTAGCGACGGCCACGCCGTCGACATCCAGGCCGAGGCCTACGTGGAAAAAGGTGTGCTCGTGAACTCCGGCGAGTTCGACGGGCTCGACTTCACGACGGCATTCGAATCGATCGCCGCGTGGCTGGAGCAACGGGGCCTCGGTAACAGAACCGTCAACTACCGCCTGCGCGATTGGGGCGTGTCACGGCAACGCTACTGGGGCTGTCCGGTGCCCATCATCAACTGCGACGCCTGTGGTGCACTGCCGGTGCCCGACGAGGATCTGCCTGTGCGTCTTCCCGAGGACGTGCAGGTGGATGGTGTCGTGCCACCGCTCAGTCAGATCCCGGCCTTCTACGAGACAAGCTGCCCGGAATGTGGCGGACCCGCCAGGCGCGAGACCGACACCCTGGATACTTTCGTCGAGTCCTCCTGGTATTTCGCGCGCTTCGCGAGCCGCGATTGCGATACCGCCATGCTGGACGAGCGCGCGTCTTACTGGTTGCCCGTGGACCAGTACATTGGCGGCATCGAGCACGCCATCCTGCATCTGCTTTACTCGCGATTCTTTCAGCGCCTGATGCGTGACGAGGGATTGATTCCACTCACCGAGCCTTTCACCAACCTGCTGACTCAGGGAATGGTGCTGAAAGACGGCGCCAAGATGTCCAAGTCGAAGGGCAACACCGTCGACCCGGAAACATTGATCGAGAAGTACGGCGCCGATACCGTGCGTCTGTACATGATGTTCACCTCGCCGCCGGAGCAGACCCTGGATTGGTCCGACACCGCCGTAGAGGGTGCGTTTCGATTCCTCAAAAAGCTCTGGAAGCTCACGCACCAGCACGCTTGCGAGGGACTGGCGGAGATTCCGGATCCCGGCAAGCTCGGCCCGGAGCAACGCGAGCTCCGCCGCCGCGCACACGCCACCATCGTCAAGGTCGGGGATGATATCGGCCGCCGCTACAAGTTCAACACGGCCATTGCCGCCGCCATGGAGCTGGTGAATGCGCTCACCAGCTTCAAGGACGACTCACCCGAGGGACGCGGCGTCGCCCGGGAGTGCCTGGAAGTAATCGTGCTGGTGCTCGCCCCCATCGTTCCTCACATCTGCCACGCCCTCTGGCAGGCACTCGGCCATAGCGAAGAGATCATGGACACACCCTGGCCGCAGCATGACCCGGACGCCATCGTCCGCGACACAGTCGATCTGATCGTTCAGGTAAACGGCAAGAAGCGGGGCGAGATCTGCGTCGATCAAAACGCCGGCAACAGCGACATCGAGGAACAGGCGCTCAAGAATGCCAATGTCGCGCGCTTCGTAAGGGACGGCGTTAAAAAAGTCATCGTGGTACCGGGGAAGCTGGTGAACATCGTCGTATGACACCCATGCCATGCCCAGTACCCGCGCTGCGATTTGCCCTGGTGATGTTGCTGTCGGCGGCGCTCGTTTCGGCCTGCGGCTTCCGACTCCGCGGCAGCGTCACGCTTCCGGAAGACCTTCGAAACATTTACGTGGAAGCGCCGATCGAGATCTCCGACGAGCTCGCCAACGTTCTGGACAGCGGTGGTGGATCCGTGGTCAGGACGTCGGGAGAAGCCGATGGGGTGATCAAGGTGCAGTCGGAGAACTACCAGCAGCGGGTTGTCGCGGTGGATGCCGTCACCGGCAAGGCGCGGGAATTCGAGCTCATCTACAGCCTGGAATTCTCGGTGCGCATGAAAGACGGGACCATGCTGGTACCTTCGGAGCACTTGGTGGTGAGGCGCAATTTCGTATTCGACCCGACCGCCGTCATCGGCGCGACCCAGAACGTGGACGCGCTGCGCGTGGACATGCGGCGCGACGCCGCCCAGAGAATTATCCGGCTCACGGAGGCGGCACTCGGCAAGTAACGCCGGTGCCATCCGCATGCGCTTGAGAATCGATCAACTGGACAAGCACCTGGAAGGCAGCCTTGCCCCGGTGTATGTGCTCGGCGGCGACGAGCCGCTGCAGATCCAGGAAGCCAGGGACGCCATCCGCGTCGCCGCCGGCAAGCAGGGCTTCGACGAGCGCGTGGTGTTGAGCGCCGAGACGGGTTTCGACTGGGGCACCTTCAGAGCGCATGCCGCCAGCTTGTCGCTGTTCGGCGACCGGCGGATCATTGATCTGCGCCTGGTGAGCGGCAAACCCGGCGATGCCGGTGCACGCGCGCTCAAAGACTACGCCGCGGATCCGCCCGAAGACAATCAGCTCTTAGTCACCATGGACAAATTCGATCGGGGCAGCACCGCTACACAATGGTACAAGGCGCTGGAGAAGGCGGGCGTCGCGATCCGCACCTGGCCCGTGGATACGCAGCGCTTGAGCGGATGGATCCGCCGCCGGGCCAGCGCCCGTGGCCTGACCCTCTCCGCTGCCGCGGCGCAAGCCCTGGGCGAACGGGTGGAAGGCAATCTTCTAGCCTGCGCCCAGGAGATCGACAAGCTCCACATGTTGCACGGCGAGGCGCGCCTGGATCTGGAGGACGTGCTGCACTCGGTAACCGACAGCGCGCGCTTCGACGTCTTCGACCTGGTGGATGCTTCGCTCGCCGGCGACGCGGCTCGCAGCGTTCGCATACTGCACGGATTACGCGAAGAAGGCGTGGCGCCGCCCCTGGTGGCGTGGGCGCTCACCCGCGAGCTTCGCAGCGTCAGCCGCATGGCCGGTGAAATGGCGGGCGGCGCAGAGATCGATCGGGTCCTGGCCAGTCACCGCGTGTGGGACAAGCGCCGAGGGCTCGTGACCGGCGCGCTTCGCCGGCAGCCGGCGACCGTGTGGCTGGACATCCTGCGCCAGGCGGCGGGCACCGATCGAATCATCAAAGGCGGCGCCCCGGGCAATCCCTGGGACGCCCTCGAGGCCCTCGCTCTGGCCATGGGCGGGCTGATGCTGGGCGCGGGAAAGCCGTATAATCATATTTTCGGGGGGACAGTTTAAAAGATCAGAGTCCATTTCGGCTCCCACGCCTTAAACTGTCCCCTCAAAAATAGATACGCATTCATCATGGCAAGACCAGCAGACATCATCCGGCCGGCAGACGACGTGGCTGCCACCATGCAGGCCATGGGCCGGGACGCGCGCATCGCCTCCGCGGTGGTGGCGCGCGCCAGCACCGCGGACAAGAATGCCGCCCTGCTGGCCATCGCCGAGAGCATCGAAGCGCGTGCCGCCGAGCTCGCGCAAGCGAATGGCGAAGACCTGGAGGCGGCCCGCCACCAGGGTCTTGGCGACGCTCTGCTGGACCGACTGGAGCTCGATGATCAACGTATCGGCGCCATGGCCCGGGGACTTCGCGAGATTGCGGCGCTGGCCGATCCGGTTGGGGAGATCAGCAGCCTGGTAACGCGGCCGTCGGGGATCCAGGTGGGACGCATGCGTGTGCCGCTGGGGGTCATCGGCATGATCTACGAATCGCGCCCCAACGTGACGGCGGATGCCGCCGGTCTCTGCCTCAAGGCCGGCAACGCCACCATCCTGCGGGGCGGCTCCGAGGCCATCCACTCTAATAAGGCGATCGCCGCTTGCATTCACCAGGGCCTGGCGCGGGCGGGACTGCCCGCGCAGTCCGTGCAGCTGGTGGAGACCGTGGATCGCGCCGCCGTCGGCGCGCTCATCACTATGAACGATTATGTGGACGTCCTGGTGCCGCGGGGCGGCAGGAGTCTCATCGAACGCGTCAGCCGTGAGGCGACGATACCGGTGTTCAAGCACCTGGACGGCATTTGCCACGTCTACGTGGACGACCGCGCCGATTGCGACAAGGCCATCGCGATTGCCTACAACGCCAAGACTCAGCGCTACGGCACCTGTTGCACCATGGAGACGCTGCTGGTGGCGCGTGACATTGCGAAGCAAGTGCTGCCAACCCTGGCCGAGCAGTACGCGGCGGCGGGGGTCGAGCTTCGCGGCTGTCCCGAAACCTGCGCGTTGCTGGGCGACTGCAAAGCCGCCAGCAACGAGGACTGGGACACCGAGTATCTCGCACCGATCCTGTCCATACGCGTGGTCGCCGGGATCGACGAGGCCATGGATCACATACGCGAGCACGGCTCCCAGCACACCGACAGCATCGTTACCGATGACCTGGGGCGCGCCGGGCGCTTCCTGCGTGAGGTGGATTCGAGCTCGGTGATGGTGAATGCGTCGACACGCTTCGCCGACGGCTTCGAGTACGGACTCGGGGCCGAGATCGGCATCAGCACCGGCAAGCTGCATGCCCGCGGGCCCGTGGGTCTGGAAGGACTCACGAGTCTGAAGTACATCGTGCTCGGCGACGGCCACGTGCGCCAATGAGAGCACCACAAGTGCGCTCCTAAAGCCTGAGTGGCAGGCATCGGAATCCTCGGCGGCACCTTCGACCCCGTTCACTGCGGACATCTGCGGCTCGCCCTGGAAATACGCGAGCAGTTGTCCCTGGACGTGGTGCGCCTGCTGCCCGCTGCCAATCCGCGACTGCGCGAGAAACCCCGCGCCGATAGTTCGCGGCGTCTGGAGCTGCTGGCGGCGGCCGTCGACGGCGTGCCCGGTCTGGAAGTGGACGCCCGCGAGCTGGACCGTGACGGACCTACCTACACGGTGGAGACATTGGAATCGTTGCGGCGGGAATTTCCCGACGAGGTGCTTGTCTTCATTCTGGGGATGGATAGTTTCCAGAGTCTGGACCGTTGGCACCGCTGGCGGGAGCTTCCCGGTCTCGCCCACCTGGCAGTGGCCCACCGCCCCGGCGGCGCGCTTCCCGGCCCGGGCCCCATCGCCGATTTACTCGCCCAGCGTCGTTGCGACGACGTTGCGACTCTAGCGGCAGAGCCCGCCGGCCGCATCATGATCTGCGAGCCACCACTACTGGACATTTCCGCGACTCGGATCCGCGCGCTCGTTGCCGAGGGCCGCAGCATACGATTTCTGGTTCCCGACAAGGTGATCGATTTGATAAACCGCACCAGGTGCTACACACATGCAGAGTAATCGCTTGCGCCAGCTTGCCGTCGACGCACTGGAGGATCTCAAGGCTGTCGATATCGTCGAGCTCGATGTTCGTAAGCTCAGTGACTTCACCGACTACATGATCATCGCCACCGGACGCTCGGCGCGACAGGTGGCGGCGCTGGCGGAGAATGTGGTCATGAAAGCCAAGCAAGCCGGCGAGGCGCCGCTCGGTGTCGAAGGGTTGCGCGGTAGCGAGTGGGTTCTGGTGGATCTCGGCGACGTCGTGTTGCACGTCATGCAGCCGGATGTGCGCGAATTTTATCAGCTGGAGAAGCTGTGGAGCAGTCGCGAAATCCCTGACCGGCAGTCACCGCGAGGTGCGGCCAGCTGAATGCGTGTCAAGGTGATTGCCGTCGGCACCCGGCTGCCTGGATGGCAGCAACAGGGATTCCAGGAGTATGCCCGGCGGCTGCCAAGGGAGTGCACCATGGAGCTCACCGAGATCCCCGCCGCGACCCGCGGCAAGGCCACGCCCACGAAGCAGGCGATTCAGAAAGAAAGCGATCGCTTACTGGCGGCTGTGGCAAAGAACGACTACGTCATCGCCCTCGACCAGCCTGGTACCCAGCACTGCAGCGAGGATCTCGCCGAACTTCTGCAAGCGTGGCTCTCCCAGGGTAGGGACCTCGCGATGCTCATCGGCGGCGCCGACGGACTGTCGGACGCCTGTCGAAGGCGCGCGGATCTCCGCTGGTCGTTGTCGGATCTGACCCTGCCCCACGGGCTGGTACGGGTGCTGGTTGCGGAGCAGATCTACCGCGCCTGGTCGATCCTGCGCGGCCATCCCTATCACCGGGTCTAATAAGGGGACAGTATACTTATTTCCCCGCCGCGGACGTGGTCACTCGAAGATGGCGGTGAAGGGAAATAAGTATACTGTCCCCTTATTAGAGAATGATCTATCTGGCCTCCAGCTCACCGAGGCGGCGCGATCTGCTCAGTCAGCTGGGCGTGAGCTTCCAGATCCTGGATCCGGAGGTCGACGAATCGATTCGTGGCGCTGAAACACCGGATGCGCTGGTACGACGCCTGGCAGCGCTCAAGGCGCAAGCAGGCCGGGGATTGCTGGCCAACGGCGGCGCCGACCTGGTGCTCGGCGCCGACACCATCGTCGTGCAGAACGGCGAGATCCTCGGTAAGCCGCGCGACG
>Ga0255058_10000718_pt1 | contig 19076 bp, 16 predicted proteins | sample Cases_109_9_MG_FD_188637 | JGI IMG/M metagenome (GOLD analysis project Ga0255058, IMG submission 188637) | Seawater microbial communities from Amundsen Gulf, Northwest Territories, Canada - Cases_109_9 | ecosystem: Environmental > Aquatic > Marine > Gulf | place: Canada: Northwest Territories... | reverse complement strand
TCCAGGAGCGTGCGCCAGCGGCGCGTCAGCACCGCGTACAGCACCACCGGCATGCCCGCCACGACCAGTGCCACCGGTCCCTTGGCCAGAAAGCCCAACCCCAGGGCGAGCCCCGCCAGGCTCCATGCGGCGGCCGGTCGAGCGGCGTGATCCAGGCGCCGGCTCAGGGCGAGGATCGCTCCCAGACTGCAGACGGTCAGCAACAGGTCCATCTGCACCTGACCGGCCGTCCAGAACATCACGTAGGTGCTGCCGGAGACGGCGGCGGCCACGAGGGCCCGGCGCCGGTCGGTGTAGGGCAGGACCAGCAGGTAGACCAGCAGCACGCCGACGGCGCCGGCGACCGCCGAGGGCAGGCGCAACGTGAACTCGTTGACGCCGAACGGCAGCGCGGCGCAGCGCGCCAGCCAGAAGTAGAGGATCGGCTTCTCCGGAAAGACCTCGCCGTTGACCGTCGGGACCAGCCAACTTCCCGCGCGGTCCATCTCCACCACGGCCTGTCCGAAGAGCGGCTCGTTGGGATGCCACAGATCGCGCCCGCCGAGAAACGGGATGTACAGGATCGCCGCGGCCAGCCCCAGCAGGACGAGATCCCGGGGCCGCATCGTTCTAGCCGGCCTCGCGAAACTGCAGGGCGTGGAGCCGTGCGTAGACGCCACCGCGGGCGACCAGCTCCTGGTGGGTGCCGCTCTCGACGATCCGCCCGTAGTCCATCACCAGGATGCGGTCGGCCCTTCGCACCGTGGCCAGCCGGTGAGCGATGACGAGGCTTGTCCGCCCCTTCATCAGCTCGTCGAGGGCCCTCTGCACCAACGCTTCGGATTCGGAATCCAGAGCCGACGTCGCCTCGTCGAGGATCAGGATCGGCGCGTTGCGCAGCAGTGCCCGGGCGATGGTGATCCGCTGGCGCTGTCCCATCGACAGCCGCGAGCCGCCCTCGCCGAGCATCGTGTCGTAGCCCTGTGGCAGCTTCTCGACGAACTCGTGGGCTCTGGCGGCCCTGGCGACCTCCATCACCTGCTCGAGGGTGATCTCGGACCGGCCATAGGCGATGTTGTTACGCACCGTGTCGTCGAAGAGGATCGTCTCCTGCGTGACCAGGGCGACCTGCATGCGCACGCTGGCCAGGGTCGCGTCGCGCAGGTCGATACCGTCCATCAGGATCCTGCCCGCGGTCGGGTCGTAGAAGCGCGGCACGAGGTTCGCCAGCGTCGACTTGCCCGAGCCCGAGGCACCGACGAGGGCGATCATCTCACCCTTCTCGATGATCAGGTCGATGCCGTCGAGCACCGTCTCGTCGCCGTAGCTGAACTCGACCTGGTCGAATTGGATCCCGCGGGCAAGGGGAGGCAGCGGCCGGGCGCCGGGCCGGTCCCTGATCTCCTGCTCGGTGTCGAGGATGTCGAAAACGCGAACCGAGGCGGCCAGCGCCAGCTGGATCTCGGCGTAGAGTGTGTTGAGCCTGCGGGTCGACGTGACCAGCATCCCCAGGCAGAACAGAACCACCGTGAAGTTACCCGCATCCAGGTTGCCGCGGTTGATCTGCTGCCCGGCGAAGTAGAACAGGCCGGCCCCGACCATCGCCCCCGCGAGCTCCATGATCGACGGCGCCAGCGAGCGTGCGCGGCCGGCCTTGAAATCGGCGCGCAGCATGCGATTGACGCCCTCACGGAAGCGGTCGATCTCGTATTTCTCCATGCCGAAGCCCTGGACCACCCGGATGCCGGAGACCGACTCGGTCAGCCGATTGGCCACCAGGGCCAGGCTCTCGAGAGAGGCGGTGGACGCGCGGCGCAGGCGCTGGCCCAGACGCACCATCGGCAAACCCATCAGCGGCAGGGCCAGGATGGTGAAGATCGACATCCGCCAGTCGTGGTAGAAAGCGGTCAGGATCAGGAATGGAACCATGGTCGCCGTGCGCACCAGATCGGCCAACACCACGGTGGCGATCCTGCGCAACAGCGTCACGTCGTTCAGAATCCGCGACAGGATCTGCCCGGTGCGATGTGTGTGGAAGAACTTCAGCGACTGATGGATCACCCGGGCGTGTAGGTCGACGCGCAGATCCCTCAGCACGGAGACGCCAACCTTGATCGTCAGGTACTGTCCGAAGTAGTGGAACACGCCGCGTACGAAGAAGATGATCAGGATCAGGATCGGCACCTGGACGAAGGCGTTTTGCTTCGCCCACTCGGCCATCTCGTCCATGGGCAGCCAGGAGCGGACCTTGCTCAGAATGTCGGCGCCGATGTCGGCCTCGACATCGGCCTCGCCGCCGGGCGGGGTGGCGCCCGTCACCCCCGGCAACAGGACCTGGTTGACGAGCGGCTTGCCGGTCGAGACCACGGCCGCCATCAGCGCGCCGCTGATCGCCAACAGCACGCCGCCCAGGATCAACTGACCCAGGTAGGGACGGACGTAACCGAAGGTGCGCCAGAGCGTACGCATGGTGCCGATGCTACCAGATGGAGCCAGGCGGACCGGCCCCGCCGGATCAGTTCAGCTCGAGGCCGCGAAAGAAGTACGCGATCTCGATCTGCGCCGTTTCGGGCGCGTCCGAACCGTGGACGGCGTTGCGCTCGATGTTGGTGGCGTGCTGCTTGCGGATCGTCCCGGGGGCGGCCTTCTCGGGATCCGTGGCTCCGATCACCTTGCGCCAGTGCTCAATCGCGTCGTCACGCTCGAGGGCCATGACGAAGGCCGGCCCGGAAGACATGAACGCGACGAGATCGGCGAAGAACGGACGCTCGCGATGAACGGCGTAGAAGCCCTCGGCGTCGCTCAGGGACATCTGCACCTGGCGCAGACCGACGATGCGGAACCCCTCTTCCTCGATGCGGGAGAGAATCGATCCGACGGCGTTCTTCTCGACGGCGTCGGGCTTGATGATGGCGAACGTTCTTTCCATGATCTGCTTAGCTCCTCAGAAGCTGCTGGACTTTCTTGCCGATGCCGGCCGGGCTCTCCACGACGTGGATCCCCGCTTCGCGCAGCGCTTTCATCTTCTCGGACGCCGTACCCTTGCCGCCGGAGATGATGGCGCCGGCGTGGCCCATGCGCCGCCCGGGCGGTGCGGTCTGACCGGCGATGAACGCCACCACAGGCTTGTTCATCTTGCGTTCGACGAACTCGGCCGCCTCTTCCTCGGCGGTGCCTCCGATCTCGCCGATCATCACCACCGCCTCGGTGCCGGGGTCGTCCTGGTACAGCCGCAGCATGTCGACGAAGCTGGTGCCGACGATCGGGTCGCCGCCGATTCCGACGCAGGTCGACTGCCCGATACCCAGGCCCGTCAACTGACCGACCGCTTCGTAGGTCAGCGTCCCCGAGCGGGAGACGACGCCGACCGGGCCGGCCTTGTGAATGTGGCCGGGCATGATGCCGATCTTGCAGGCCTCGGGCGTGATGATGCCGGGGCAGTTCGGACCGATGAGTCGGGTCTGGCACCCTTGAAGAAACGTCCAGACCCGCACCATGTCCCGGGTCGGGATGCCCTCGGTGATACAGACGGAAAGCGGCAGGCCACAGGCGGCGGCCTCCATGATCGCGTCGGCCGCGAAGGGCGGCGGAACGAAGATCACGCTGGCGTTGGCCCCGGTTTCGCGCACCGCGCGCTCGACGGTGTCGAAGACCGGAATCCCTTCGTGCTCGGTTCCGCCCTTGCCGGGCGTCACCCCGGCGACGACCTGCGTGCCGTAGGCCACGGCCTGCTGCGTGTGGAAGGTCCCCTCGCGCCCGGTCAGACCCTGAACCAACAGCCGCGTCTCGGAACCCACCAGAACCGCCATGGTCAGTTCCCCCCTGCCGCGGCAACGACCCTGCGCGCCGCCTCGTCCATGCCGTCGGCCACCTGGAAGGCCAGCCCCGACTCCAGCAGGATCTTCTTGCCCTGCTCGACATTGGTGCCCTCGAGCCGCACCACCACCGGCACCTCGACGCCCACCGTCTTGGCCGCGGCGACCACGCCCTCGGCAACGATGTCGCAGCGCATGATCCCGCCGAAGATGTTGATCAGGACCGCCCTGACGTTCTTGTCGCCCAGCAGGATGCGGAAGGCGTTGGTCACCATCTCGGCAGTGGCTCCCCCGCCGACGTCGAGGAAGTTGGCCGGGTTGCCGCCATGCAGCTTGATGATGTCCATGGTCGCCATCGCCAGGCCGGCACCGTTGACCATGCAGCCCACGTTGCCGTCGAGCTTGATGTAGTTCAGGTCGTGCTCGGAGGCCTCGACCTCGAGCGGATCCTCCTCGGCCTTGTCCCGCAGCTCGGCGATCGATCCCTGGCGATAGAGGGCGTTGTCGTCGAAGTTCATCTTGGCGTCGAGGGCCAGCACGCGGCCGTCCTCGGTGCGGATCAGCGGATTGATCTCGACCAGCGAGGCGTCGCTGGCCATGAAGCAATCGTAGAGTGCGGCGGCCAGCTTGGCGGTGGCCCGGGCTGCGCTCTTGTCCATGCCCAGGAAGAAACCGATCCGCCGGCCGATCCAGTCGGAATAGCCGACCCGTGGATCGACGGGCAGCTTCAACAGTGCTTCGGGTCGCTCGGCGGCAACCTCCTCGATTTCGGTACCACCCTCGGCGCTGGCGATGAATACCGGGCAGCGCAGCGTCCGGTCGACCAGCAGCGCCAGGTAGTACTCCGCGGCGATCTTGATCCCCTCTTCGATCAGCACCTGGCGCACCCGACGCCCCTCGGCACCGCTCTGGCGGGTGACCAGGACGTTGCCCAGCATCCGCCCGGCGATCTCCTCGGCGGCCTGCGCCCCGTCGACGACGACCACGCCACCCAGGGTCTCGTCCCGGCCCGGCCGCAGTACCGGCTCGCCGGCCTCGGTGCAGAACGATCCCTTGCCGCGTCCGCCGGCGTGGATCTGCGCCTTGACCACGACGGTGCCGCCCAGGGTCTGCGCCGCCTTCCTCGCCTCCACAGCGGAGCGGGCGACGTCGCCGGCGGGCACGGGAACGTCGTACTGCTTCAGGATCGCCTTCGCCTGGTACTCGTGGATGTTCACGGAACGACTCCGAAATGACGTGCTGATGGCCGGGTGCGAACGTGCGCGAAAGCGCGGATTATACCCCCTTGAAGACGGCCACGCCCGGACGGCGCCGTGCTAAGCTCCGAACACTACCGAGGAAGGCGGATCGACATGCGACGTTTCACCGTTCTGGGATTGTCCCTGCTGGCGCTCTCGACGCCGATGCTTGCCGACGACGGACGGATGTTCGAGGTCACCCCCTTCGGTGGCTATCGCTGGGGCGGGGAGATCGAGGCCGACAACACACCGGTCTTCAACGTCGACGGCGACGTGGAGTCGGCGGGCTCGTACGGCATCCGCTTCAATTTCTACGTCTGGAAGAACCTGCAGATCGAGCTGCTCGCCAGCACACAAGACACCGACCTGGTCGACGACGCGGGGCTTTTCGGACAGGACACCCTGCTGAGCGAGATCGAGGTCAATTACTACCACGCCGGGATAATCTGGCAGTGGGAGAACAGCAGGATCAAACCCTACGTCGGCGGCACCTTCGGCTTGGCGCGGCTGGAGATCGAAACTCCACGCAGCAACGACGAGAGGTTCTCGGGGAGCCTCGGCGGTGGCGCCAAGATGTACTTCAACGATCACCTCGGCGTGCGCTTCGACGGGCGATTCTTCTGGACCTCCCTCGACGACAGAAACGACTGCTGCCAGAACGAGTTCGGCGAGACGATGTTTCAGGGCGAGGTCAGCGTCGGGCTGATCCTCGGCTTCTGAGCCGGCGTCTCTCCGGCGTCGGCTGCTACCAGTCCCAGAGAGTCGGCTGCGGTATCAACGTGAAGGATCGCCGGTGGATCGGCGACGGACCCAGCCGTTTGATTGCGTCGCGATGCGCGGTCGTCGGGTATCCCTTGTGGACGGAGAAGTCGTACCCGGGGTACTCGCCGTCGTAGCGCACCATCAGCGCGTCCCGTTCCGTCTTGGCCAGGATCGATGCGGCGGCGATGGCGTGGCAGCGGGCGTCACCCTTGACCACCGCCTCCTCGGGAATCGAAAGCCCCAACGCCTTGCGGCCGTCCACCAGCAGGTAGTCCGGCGCCACCGACAGTCGGGCGACCGCACGGCGCATCGCCTCCAGGCTGGCCTGATAGATGTTGAGGGTGTCGATCTCCTGCGGATCGACAGGCATCACCGCCCAGGCCAGCGCGGCCTCGCGGATCTGACGTGCCAACTCGTCGCGGCGCTTCGCGGTCAGCTTCTTGGAATCGTCGACGCCCCGGATGCCGTCGCCGGGAGGGAAAATGACTGCGGCGGCGACCACGGGACCCGCCAGGGGGCCCATGCCGACCTCGTCCACGCCGCCGACGCGCCGCAGCCCCGCGTCCCACAGCTCGCGCTCGCGCCGCAACAGGTGGCGCAACCGCTGGCCGGCGCGGCGGTTGGCCTTTGCGCTTCCGGTCGCCATGCGCGCGCTAGTCTAACCCCGGAAAACGCCGGAACCCGCCCCAGGCACCTCGAAACACCGGTGTTCCCGGTCCACGGCCACTCTTGACGCCCTCGGCGCCCGGTGGTTCGATGACGGCCACGGACGGTCGCGACCACGCCGCTCGGGAGCGCCGATCGGCGACTCAGGCGGCGGCGGGCATGTGATAATTCGTGATGCATTCGTCCATGGTCAGCGGGGGTCTGGAATGAAGAAAGTCGTCTTGCTGCGCCACGGCCAGAGCACGTGGAACCTCGCCAACCGCTTCACCGGTTGGACCGACGTCGACCTGACGCCGGAGGGTATCGAGGAGGCCGAGTCGTCGGCCCGGCTGCTTCAGGAGGAAGGGTTCGATTTCGACATCGCCTACACCTCGGTTCTCAAACGGGCGATCCGTACGCTGTGGATCGTGCTGGACAAGATGGATCGGATGTGGCTGCCCGTCGTCCGTGACTGGCGACTCAACGAGCGCCACTACGGCGCGCTCCAGGGGTTGAACAAGGCCGAGACCGCCGAGAAGCACGGGGAGGAGCAGGTCAAGATCTGGAGGCGGAGCTACGACACGCCACCGCCCGTGCTCTCCGACGACGACGAGCGGCACCCGCGCAACGATCCGCGCTACGCCGGCGTCTCGCCGGCCGACCTGCCGGCAACCGAGTCCCTCATGCTCACGGTGGAGCGTTTCCTGCCCTACTGGCACGAGACGATCGCTCCGTCGATTCGCGACGGCCGGCGCGTCTTGATCTGCGCCCACGGCAACAGCCTGCGGGCGCTGGTGAAGTACCTGGACGAGATGTCCGACGAGGCGATCGTCGGCCTGAACATCCCCACGGGTATCCCGTTGGTGTACGAGCTCGACGACGACCTGCGCCCGCGGAAGCACTACTACCTGGGAGACCCCGAGGCCGCCGAGGCAGCGGCGCGGGCCGTGGCGGAGCAGGCCAAGAAGAAACCCTGAGCCGTTGCATTTCGTTTGTTTTTCGATACCATGACGCTGGATCCGGCGGCCGAGCCGAGTTCGGGACGGCACTCCGCCGATCTGGAGATTCTCGATGACTTTCATCATCACCGAGCCCTGCATCGGAACAAAGGACGCCTCGTGCATCGACGTCTGTCCCGTCGACTGCATTCATCCCACCAAGGACAATGCCGAGTTCGAGACGGCGGAGATGCTGTACATCGATCCTGCCGAGTGCATCGACTGCGGCGCCTGCGAGCCCGCCTGTCCCGTCGAGGCGATCTTCGAGGAAGACGCCGTGCCGGACAAGTGGAAGAGCTTCATTCCAAAGAACTACGCATACTTCGACCAGGAAAAGAAGGGCTAGGTTCGTCCATCGCCTCGTTCTATTCGCACGGGTGTGAGGCATGTCGGTCGCAATCTCTCGTCAGCGTCCGGTTCAGGGTCGTAGGGTCGTCATCACCGGATGGGGCGCCGTCGCCCCCAACGGCATCGGAAAGCGATCCTTCTGGCAGGCCACCTGCGCCGGCACGAGCGGCGTCAGCCGCATCGACTCCTTCGACACCTCGGACCTGCCGACGCGCATCGCCGGCCAGGTGCTCGATTTCCAGCCGCCGCCGCACCTGACGCGCAACGAGCTCAAGCACCTCCCGCGGGCCGCCGTATTGGCGTTGGCCGCCGCGGAGGAAGCCCTGGGCGATGCGGGAATCGACACCGGCGCGCTGGATCAGGAGGCGCGACGCGAATTCGGTGTCGTGATCGGCAGCGGCGGCGTGGGCTTCGAGTTCACCGAACGGCAGTTTCGCGAGTACTACCTCGGAAACCCCAAGTCGGTCAGCATCTACACGATCCCTTCGTCGACCCCCGGACTGCTCAGCAGCGAGCTATCGATGCGCTTCCGGCTGCACGGACCGAGTCACGTGATGTCGACGGGCTGCACCTCCTCCACGGATGCGCTGGGACACGCCTTCTCGCTAATCCGCTACGGACGCGTCCAACGCGTGCTGTCGGGTGGCACCGACGCGCCGCTCTCACCAGGCATGATGACCGGCTTCACCCTGATGAGGATCATGTCCACCGGCTGGAACGACGAGCCCGAGCGGGCCTCGCGCCCCTTCGACCGCGAGCGGGACGGTTTCGTGCTGGCCGAGGGGGCGTGGATGCTGGTGCTCGAAGAGCTGGAGTCCGCTCGGGAGCGTGGCGCGCCGATCTACGCCGAGATCGTCGGCTACGGCTCGACCTGCGAGGCCTTCCATCGGGTGCGGTTGCAGGAAGACGGCGAGGAGCCGGCCCGGGCCATGCTGTTGGCCCTCGAGGATGCCGGTATGGCCGCCGAGCAGATCGATTACGTCAACCTGCACGGTACATCGACGCAGCTGAACGACAAGATCGAGACGCGGGCGATGAAGCTGGCCTTCGGCCGGCGTGCGATCGAGATCCCGGCCTCGTCCCTCAAGTCGATGATCGGCCACCCGCAAGGTGCATGCGGTGCCGCGGGGGTGGTGGCGTCGATCCAGGCGATGAGCGACGGTTTCGTCCCACCGACCATCAACCGCGACGACCCCGATCCCGAGTGTGACCTCGACGTCGTACCCCACGAAGGACGACACCAGGAGTTGAACGCAGTGCTCTGCAACTGCATCGGCTTCGGCTCCAAGAACTCGGCCCTGGTGCTTGCGGCCTGCCCCTCGAGTTGAGATGCGGCTCGTCCCCGAGCGAAGCCACGCGCCGGAGATCATGGACCGGCCCGACAATTCGTTCGAGGACCTGGACACCACTCTCCGCAACATCCGCACGATCAATCGCCTTCTCGGAGGGCGGCGGGCGATCCTCGCGGCGCTGCGGCCGCACCTGTCCGCGGCGGGGACCGATGCGCCACTGGAGTTGCTCGACGTCGGAACGGGCGGCGCCGATCTGCCGCTGGCGATGGTCGCGCTGGCCCGGCAGCTCGGTCGCGAGCTGCGGGTCACCGCCATCGACCGCGACCGGCACACTGCGGCCATCGCCGAACGAGAATGCGCCGACGAACCGGCGATCCGCATCCTGCGGGCCGACGCCTTCGACCTGCCGTTCGCCCGGGAGTCGTTCGACCTGGTGACCTGTTCGTTGTTCCTGCACCACTTCCGTCACGACGACGTCGTTCGGTTGCTGTCGGGATTCCGCGAGCTGGCGCGCAGCGCGGTACTGGTCAACGACCTGCGCCGGCACCGGGTGCCGTGGGGTTTCATCTCGGTGGTGACACGACTGTTCGGCATGCACGCCATGGTCCGACACGACGGACCGCTGTCGGTGCTGCGCGGCTTCACACCGGCCGAGCTCGAGCGGGCGGGCCGTGAAGCGGGACAAGTCCACGCCAGGGTGGTTCGACGCTGGCCGTACCGGGTCGTGATGGCACTCGACGGGGCGGCGCGATGAGGCCGGGGAGGGGCAAGACCGATCTCTTGATCGTCGGGGCCGGACCCGCCGGCTCGACGCTGGCCGCCCTGACGGCACGGGCCGGGGCCCACGTAACATTGGTGGAGCGGGCGGCGTTTCCGCGGGGCACCGTCTGCGGCGAGTTCGTTTCGGCGGAGGGTTGCAGCGTGTTGCGCCGGCTGCGGCTGATCGATCGCTTGCGCGCCGAGGGCGCACCGGCCATGCGCGGCTGTCGCGTCACGGACTTGCACGGACGCGGCTTCGAGGCCGGGCTGCCGAACCTGCAGAGTTTTGGCCGCGAGGCGCTGGGTATCTCGCGGGAGCGGCTGGACGACGCCCTGCTGCAGCGGGCCGCCACCGAGGGCACGACGGTGCGTCGCCGTACCGAGGCGGTCGAACCGTTGCTGACGGACGGCCGGGTCACCGGATACCGGCTTCGCCCGGTGGGAGAGAACGTCACTGAAGAGTTGCGTGCATCCCTCGTCGTCGCGGCCGACGGGCGGCGCTCGCAGCTGGCCCGGCGCTTCCACCCACAGCTTTGCGACCCGCAGCGCACCCGGCCGGGTTCGTGGTTCGGCCTGAAGGTGCACCTGCGGGCCGAGGCCGACCGTCTCGCCGGCAACGTCGAGCTGCATCTGTTCGATACGGGCTACGCCGGCCTCGGTGCGATCGAGGGCGGCCGGATCAATCTCTGCCTGCTGCTGACCGTCGAGACCCTGCGCGCCTGCGGCGGCCGGCCCGAGCGCGTGCTCGCCGAGCGCGTGCTGCTCAATCCCGCGGCACGGGAACGGATCGGCGACGCGCGGCCGGTGGGCCGCTGGCACAGTGTCGGTCCACTACGCTGGGGCGTGCGACGGGCGACGGCCGGAGGCGCGTTGTTCGTCGGCGACGCCGCGGGAACCGTCGATCCCTTCTGCGGCGAGGGCATCTCCAACGCCTTGCGCGGTGCCGAGCTGGCCTTGCCCCACGTGCTGACGGCCCTCGCAGAGGGGCGCCTCGAGTCGCGGGTCGCAGCGGAGTACGAGCGATCGTGGCGCGAAGCCTTCGGACCGGCAACCCGGCGCGTGCGCCGGCTCGGCCGACTGCTCGAAAGGCCACGGCTGGCCGGTCCCGTCCTCGGACTGCTCGGTGGGGCGGCCCGGGGTTGGGCGCCGCACCTGGTCGCCGCAACGCGTTCGGGCCGGCGGGCGTGATGCGCCGGAGCGAGTGGCCGTTCGTGCTGCTGGCGCTCGCCGCAGGTCTGCTGTTCTTCACCACTCTCGGAAGGTTGTGGCCGCTGGCGCGAATCGATCTCGTGGCGGCGCCGGAGGGGATGCAGGAGCAGGCCCGGCAGTTCCTGATCGGGCAGGGCTTCGATCTCGACGGCTACCGCTCCGCCAGCTCGCTGACCGTCGACACGCGGGCGCTGGACTACGTCGAACGCGCCTTCGGACGGGCGCAGGTCCAGGACTGGATCGCGGGCGGCCTGCCGTTGGTCCAGTACCGGGCCCAGTTCAAGAAGCGGGGCGAACGGACATCGTTCGCCGTTCGCCTGCATCCCGATCGCGGCGTGCTGGCCTTCAGCAAGTGGGTGGAGGACGACGAGCCCGGCGCCAGCTTGTCGATCGACGAGGCCCGGGCGTTGGCGCTCGAGACGCTGGCCTCCGGGCTCGGCCTGGACCTCGCGCTCTACGAGGAGCGCTCGGCATCGAGCACCGAACAGGTGGAACGGCGAGATCACGGTTTCGGCTACGAGCGCAGGATCTCGGAGACCCCGGAGCTCCGCGAGTACGTCGGCGTCACCGTCGCCGGTGACGAGGTGGTCGCGGCGGTGCGCTCGTTGCGCGTCCCGGGCGCGGCCCGCCGTGAGGCCCGCGCCGCCGAGGCGCCGGGGCGGGCACTGGAGACTGCCGGCTTCGTGCTGCTGGGGGTGGCCGCGCTGGCGGCGTTCGTCATCTTCCTGCGCCGCCTGAAGGACGGCTCGGCCGAGCTGGGCAAGACGACGGTCTGGCCGGGGGTGGTCTTCGTTTGTTTGATCGGCACCTATGCCCTCGAGACCGCCAACCTCTTCCGCTACTGGGAGCCGCTCTGGCCCCGGTGGGTCTCGACGTTTCAGTACCTCAGCCTGAGAGGCGCCGAGGGGCTGCTGCTGGTGGTGGTGTTGCTGACCGTGATCGCCGCCGGCGACGCTCTGGATCGCGAATCGGGTGCGAGACGCGGCAACAGTCTGTGGACACTGGCCCGGGGCAGGATCCTCGACCCGGCGGTCGCCGCCGCTTCCGTTCGGGGATTCCTCACGGGACTGCTCTGTGGCGGTGCCCTGGCGGCAATCATCCTTCTATTGCAGTGGGGCGCAGGCGCCCACACCGCCCTGCAGCCGAGACACTTCTTTTTCTACACCCTGAACACCGCCTCCCCCGCGGCGACCAGCCTGCTGTTCTTCCTGGGCGTGGCCCTGGTCGAGGAGTTGGGCTATCGCTTCTTCGCCGGAACCTGGATCCTGTCCCTCACGGGGAAGCGCTGGGTGGCGATCCTGGCGCCGGCGTTGATCTACGGTCTGACCCACACGCGTCTGGCGTTCCTTCCCCCGGCCGAGCCGTGGTGGGGTCGGGCGCTGGCATTGACGCTGGTCGGTTGCGTCTGGGGATGGGCGTTCTTCCGCTTCGACGCCTTGACCGTGGTTCTCTCCCACTTCACGGCGGATCTGTTCATCTTCAACTGGCCACGGCTGGCCAGTGGACAGACCGGTCCGGTGATCGGTTCGCTCCTCGTGTTCTGCATTCCGCTGGTGCCGGCGTTGCTGTGGCTGGCGCTGGGACGTCGAAGAGCCGCGGTGGCGCACGGCGGTGAGGCCGCTCTGCCACGCGGGCGACGATGGACCTGATCGGAACGCGGCTAGGGCCGTACGAGATCGTCGCGCTGCTCGGCGCCGGCGGTATGGGCGAGGTGTACCGCGCGCAGGACACCCGCCTGGGACGCGAAGTTGCGATCAAGGTGCTGCCGGACACGGTCGTCGAAGACGTCGATCGACTGCGCCGCTTCGAGCAGGAAGCGCGCGCCGTAGCGACGCTGAACCACCCCAACATTCTCGTCATTCACGATATCGGCTCCCAGGCTGGGCGCCCGTACATTGTCTCCGAGTTGCTCGACGGCGGGACACTGCGAGAGAGACTCGCCGGGGGATCGCTCCCTCCACCGCTGGTTCTGGACTTCACGACACAGATTGCACGTGGGCTGTCCGCAGCGCACGATCGCGGGATCGTGCACCGCGACCTGAAACCGGAGAACTTGCTCGTTACCGAAGAAGGTGTCGTCAAGTTGCTCGACTTCGGCCTGGCCAAGCTGAAGCGGAGCGACGCAGCCCAGGGGAACCCGTCGCAAGCGACCACCGCCGCCATGACCCAACCCGGCACCGTGTTGGGCACGGCCGCCTACATGTCGCCGGAGCAAGTACGCGGGCAGGAGACCGACCATCGCTCGGATCTGTTCGCCTTGGGCGCGATCGTCCATGAGATGCTCACGGGTAACTGCGTCTTCACCGGGGAGACAGCGGTCGAGGTGATGAGCGCGGTCCTCAGGGACGATCCTCCGCAGCCGCTGTTCGCGGACGTGCCGCTGGCATCGGCCCTGGCACGGATCGCTCGGCGCTGCCTGGCCAAGGAACCCGAGCAGCGCTTCCAGCACGCCCGCGACGTCGGCTTCGCCCTCGAAACAGCGTCCACGGCGACCCGGTCTGCGGCGAAGCGCGGTCGATCGGTGGCCGTTCCCCCGTTCACGGACCTGGCGGGTGATGAGAAGAACGCCCACCTCGGATTGGGCCTGTCCGACGCCATCATCACCGAGCTCGCGGGGATGAAATCCCTGCTGGTCCGACCCACCTCCACCATCCTGCGCTACCAGGAACACCCGGTCCCGCCCGAGCAAGCCGGCCGCGAGTTGGGGGTCGATGCGGTGGTGGCCGGCAGCTTCCAGCGCGCCGGTCCCCGGATACGGGTCACGGTGCAGCTCATCGCCACCGGCGACGCTCGACCCCTGTGGGGCACGAAGGTCGACACGACGATCGATGACGTGTTCCAAATGCAGGACGACGTTTCACGCAAGGTTTGCAAGGCGTTGGTGGGAGAGCTCTCACCCTCCGACGAGCAACGCGCTGTGCGAGGAGCGCAACCGGCCGCGACGGCCTACGAGCGCTACTTGAAGGGGCGCTTCCATCTCTACCGCGAGGACCTGGCCGACGTCAACGCAGCCGTGGAGTGCTTCGAGGAAGCCCGCGACGCCGACCCCGGATTCGCGCTGGCCTGGATCGGTCTGGCCGATGCCTATCTGCGTCTGGTCTATACCTTCCAGCCGGAGGGAGGCTGGGGCGGACGCGCCCGGGAGGCGTGCAACCGTGCGCTGGCCCTCGACCCCGACCTGCCGGAGGGACGCTACATTCGGGGCCGTCTGATCTGGACACCGGAAGGTGGGTTCGACCACGCCGGCGCGCTTCGCGAGATGGCCGCCGCGCTCTCCCGGCGCCCCAACCTGGCCGAGGCCTGGCACTGGATGGGTACCATCTGCCTGCACGTCGACCTGGTCGACGAGGCGATCCGGGCCTTCGAGCGCGCGCGGAAGATCGATCCGGACGAGCAGATCTCGCTCAGCCTCCTCGGCTACTGTCGCTACCTCCAGGGAAACTTCGATAACGCTCTCGCGATCACCGAAGAATCGCTGCGCATCGTACCCTCGGCCTGGGCCTGCTACCAGCAGAGCATCTGCCAGCTGCAACTCGGCAGGCTGGAAGAAACCGAGCGCACCGTCGATCGAGCCTCACGGCGGTTCCCCGAGTCGGTGCTGTACCACTCGGTGCGCGGCCTGGTCGCGGCGCGGCGCGGCCAGCGAGAGGCCGCCGTGAAGCAGATCGAGTTGACCGAGCGCTACCGCAAGTCCTTCGGTCACTACCACCACGCGCAAAACGACGTGGCGTGCATCTACGCGCTGCTGGGAGACGCCGAGCGAGCGACGGAGTGGCTCGAGCGGGCTTCCCGTAACGGCTTCCCGAGCTACGGGTCGTTCCGCATCGATCCGCTGCTGTCCTCCCTGCAAGGCATGCCGAGGTTCGAGCAGCTGATGCTCGAGCTGCAGCGCGAGTGTGCGGGCTATCGACAGCTCTATCATGAAGAGTTGCGGCTCGACGAGCTCGGGCCGGACTGAGCGTCAACCACCCTCGGCTTCCAGCCAACGCTCGCAGTCGATTGCGGCCTTGCAACCGGCCCCGCCGCCGTCACCGCCTGGCGGTAGGTGTGATCGCGCACATCGCCGGCGGCGAGACGTCGCCACGAAGAGCGCGAACAGAAGGATGATGAACCTCGCTGCATACCTTGGATCTGCTGCACCGGACTCGAACACGAAAGGAGGTGGATCAGATCAATTCACTTGACAGCGGGAGGCCGCTTCACAGAAGGAGGAACAAACACCCTTCGAAATCCACGGAGTACGGCGCGAGGTAGGGTCCGATAGTATGGCGTTCGGTGAACTCGGCGACTTCGCGAAAAGGCCGAAACGGGCCGGGCCCACGGCCCCCCCGTGGGGCCCTGGGCCGTTGCCGCGGCGAGCCGGCCTACTTGAACTGCATGTTGAGCGCGACGTACAACTGGAACTCCGGTTGCCCGGGGCCTCGATCGAGTATCGTGAACTGGGGTTCGGCGGGTGGGCCATCGCTTCAGCAGTTGGCTGGCTCATTGGCGGCCTATTGAGCACCCGCATACTCGCCATTCTTATTCCAGATATTTCCTTCACCTTGAATTTGTTCGTCTTTCCGCTCATTGCCGGCGCTGTGATGGGCATCCCGCTGTGGTTGGTCTTGCGCCGCTATTTACCTCAGGTCGGCCCGTGGTGGATTTTGATCAGTGCCATTGGGCCGGCGATTCAGTTCCCTGGCATGGTCATGGGTGGGGCGATTGTTTGGTTGATGTCTCGGCAAGGGGCTGATAAACAACCAAGGACAGGTGATGAAAACGATTGATACCGGCGGTAATGCGTGAGTGTCGCGTTATCGGAACCAAGGAGAACAACAAAGATGCGATCGATCAAAGTAAGCAAGCGAATCCCCTCGCCACCAGCAAAAGTTTGGGCGGTCCTCGCCGACTTCCCTAACATTTACCAGCCGAAGTTTGGCTTACTCGGTCAGATCATGGGTAGCCTTGCCCTGGACGGACAGCTTACAAAGGGCTTCAAGGGGTTTCTGAACGACCTGGACGCGGCGTCCCAGTCCGTCACCGACCCTTGATGAGGTCTAGGATTCGGAACGAGGACTTGACTCGAAACTCGATAAAATGTTCAGTCGTTCGAACGTCTGCGTCGACGGTGTCGCGCAAGCGATATCCCGTGTACAGCAGCTGGGCCGTCCATGACTTGTCGAAGACGTAGCCGAGTCCGGCGCTGTAACGCGCCTGATTGGTAAATAGCTCTTCTATGTCGTCGCCCAGAGGCACGAACACTTCGGCTTTGAGTGGAAGGTAGAACACCCCCGGTTCGACGGTCTTGCGGTTGAGCGGGATCGAAGAGGACAGGCGATAGCGGAAGCGCAACGCGAAATCCCAATCTTCCGTCTTCCGAAATCGTTCCTCGAGCCGAAAACGATGGTGGAGAACGAACCGCCTCACGACTCCCGGGCTGTCCGGCCAATCGACGGTTGCCGCCTGCCACAAGCGGGTCTCGAAGGTGTCCAGTAGGTCGGGCCGATGGGTGTAGTAGAGACCGAGACCGCCCTCGATTCGGAAACGCTTTGCGAGATCGTACGACACCCCGCCCGTCGTGTGCCATCGGGAATCGGGGCCGAAGCGCTCTTTGTACACGAGGTCGCCGAAGCCGCGCAAGCGCTCCTTGATGCGCCGCCGGTACTCGTAGCCCACGGACACGTGGGTGTCTGTGTCGTCGGGGACCTCGGTCTGGGCCCGAGCCGGAGCTGCCACGCCGACGAGAACTGCAACGAGCAGCGGAACCAGGTACGTGCGCCGCAACATGGCTTCACTGCAACGACACACTGGGAATCGGGAATGAGGCAGTGAGCACGAACGTGTTGCCCTCGAGGCTATTGCGCACCCCCGTCTCCCAAAAGTAGCGCAAGTTCAGGAACCCGTAGAGCTTGCGTTTGGTGGCGATCGGGATCGACAGCTCGGGACCGACTCCGAAGCCCTGGTGCTTCGCCGGCTGAAATCCCGGTGGCAGCGGGAGGTTCAGGCCCAGATCGTCGTCGGTTACCTTGAACTGCGCATAGTAGGCGACGCCCACGCTCATCGCGCCCTGCATGAAGGACTTGCCCAGACCTCCCTCGAAGGTCAGGACATCGCCGACCTTGATATCGGAGCCTTCTTTCTCCGTGTGAGTTTCGTAGAAAGCCGTGGTGGCGAGGTGCCAGCTCTTAGCCTCGTCGAAGTAAACCGTCGTCCCACCAAACAGCTCGAACGACCACATCCCGAGGCCGAGGTTGTCATTGGCGCCGTCCTCGTACCTGCCCGTCGGCGCGAACACTCCCAGACCGGCGACGAAGTCCGCCGTTTTCGTGTGCCAGCCGAGGTTGATGGGTTGGATGTAGAGATCGGTGAAGCCCGTATCGACCCGCTGGGTGACACCGAGGACAGGAGCCTCGAGTTTATTGTCGGTGAACCCGGGAAAGATCTGGAAGCTGTAGTTCGCACCGAGTAGCTTGACGTTCGAGACCCAGGACACGCCGACGACGTATGCGTTCACGGAGACGTCCGTCTGGAGAGGAGAACGATTCCCAAGACCGTTACGGATAGTGTCGGTGTCGTAGCGCGAGTACATCGGCGCGACGAGGTAGAGTCCGGGAGGCGCCTGAGTACCGGCCTGGAGACCGAAGTCTCCCGGTGCGTTGTGCCCCAGGAGCTGGGCGTGGGCCTGGCTGGCGTAGAGCGCGAGTCCTGCGCCCAACACGATCGCGGCGAACGTGGAGCGTCGTTTCATTTCCCTGTCCTCCCTCCGGTGTCACGTTGCGGCATCCAATAGCGTGTTTGCCTCACTTTGGCGTCTCGTAAGGGTCCTTGGTCCCCTGCTTGATTGGAGGATGCGCTCTCAACGAAGCCACATGCGCTCCCAACTGACCCAATGCCGCCTTCGGAACCCACGTGTGGGGGAACAGCACGTTTTCACGCTCTTGTGGGTCCATATAGAGATTGTAGAGTCGCGGCATTCCGTACTCGCGCGTCTCGCTGAAGATCGTGTCCTGCTCCTTGAAGTTCAGCTTCCAGTTGCGCCACTTGACCCCGAAGATGTCATTGCCCATGTAGACGATGATCCCCTCGCGCCCGGACTTTTCCTGCTTGCCGAGGAAGAAATCGGACATGTCGATCCCGTCGATGGGGCGGTCGTCGGGCACCTTCCCCCCGGCCATTCGCGCCAGGGTGGGGAAGAGATCCATCTCATGGACGATCTCGTCGCTGGCTCGGCCCGCGGGAATCTTGCCGGGCCAACGCATGGCGAAAGGAACCCTCAGACTGCCCTCGAAACCGGTAAACAGGGTGCCGCGCCAGGGTCCGGCGGTTCCCTGAGTGCTGGTCTCGAGCGTGAGGGTGTTGTTTCCATGTGCCATCTCCGGCCCGTTGTCGGCAGTGAAGATGAAGATGGTGTTGTCGCGGATACCCAGTTCATCGATCGTGTCCAGGAGCCTTCCGGTATAGGTGTCGATCTGGAGCAGGAGGTCCGCCCAGGGGCCATTACCCGTCTTGCCTACGAACTCGGGATGCGGACTCGTCGGGTAGTGCGTTGCCGTGTAGGGAAGGAAGAGAAAGAAAGGCTTTTTCGCCTTCGCCTGACGCCCCATGAAATCGATCGCCTTCTCGGTGAGGTCGCCATCGATGAGAGGACGGTAGTCCAGTCTGTAGGGCCGCAGTTTTTTCGGTTCCTGGCCTTTCCGTCCTTCCATGATAAAGGTCTCTTCAACGCCACTCTCCGCGAATCCCTGCAGTTGAGAATAGGGCGCCTCGTCGGTGGAGTTGGGAATGCCGTACCATTCGTCGAATCCCTGGTCGGTGGGGAACCGGCCCTTGGTTCGACCCAGGTGCCACTTCCCGAACATGCCGGTGCTGTAGCCTGCCTCCGACAACATCTCGGCCATGGTGACTTCCCACTGGACGAGGCCATACACCCCTCCGCCAGTGGGGACCGTCCCGTTGCCGCTGCGGATGGCATAGCGGCCGGTCATGATCGCCGAGCGTGACGGTGTGCATTGCGCTTCGACGTTGAAGTTCGTCAGGCGGAGGCCTTCG
>Ga0255058_10000717_pt1 | contig 19082 bp, 20 predicted proteins | sample Cases_109_9_MG_FD_188637 | JGI IMG/M metagenome (GOLD analysis project Ga0255058, IMG submission 188637) | Seawater microbial communities from Amundsen Gulf, Northwest Territories, Canada - Cases_109_9 | ecosystem: Environmental > Aquatic > Marine > Gulf | place: Canada: Northwest Territories... | reverse complement strand
CGAGCGCGGAGTGGGTGGTCCTCATGGGTTCCTACTCGGGTTCGGGGAGATGCACGGAGCGTACGTAGTAGGCTCACCACCCACAACGAAGCACGCCCGGGGAGAGCCAGGTACTGTCCGTCCGCGGCGCCGAGTCGACGCCGCTGCGTCTGATCCGGTAGATATCCCTGTAGGTCCACCAGTACTTCTTGACTAACCGCGTATTCAAGACCGCCGCCTTAGCAAAGTAAGGAAGGTTGGCCGTCAAGAACCTGATATCTCGGTGTGCCGTTTTTCTACTTCTACGACTAAGGATAGCTTGGGTCCGGGCCTGTTGTTCGTTTACGTTCCTTCGATACTTGCGCCCGGCCTTGTCGATGCTTAATGGGTTCGCGCGATTGTAGATGCATAGCAACCTTTCGATGTGCTTGCGCCGTATCGTCTGCTCCAAGACCGGCCAGGCTATCGCCAGATCGCAACCTGCCCGAAACCAATCGCCATGATCGTCCTTCAGATCTCGCGGCAGTACGGCATCGAACAGCCACTTTCGAAAACTGAACAAGTGGCTCGTTACAAACGGTTGACGCCGCGGTCCCAGGAGGGGAGTCAAATGATACGATCCGCCTCTCGAGCCGTCCGATCCGCCCCAGTTGGCCCAAACCACATGCCAGCCGCGCTCGTATTCCGCCTTGAGAATCTCCAGCGCGAAATTGTCGGCCAGCCGATCGTCCCCATCGAGCATGACGATGACGTCGGAATCTTCGCTGCACGAGCGTAAGGCGCGATAGACATTGCACGCCTTGTACCGTCTCCTGGCGCTCTCCTGGACAACGATTCGGTCCGCCAGGTCGCGGGTTGCAAGCGCAGCCCTTAACGTGCCGACCGTGCCATCGGTCGAGCAGTCATCGACGAAAACCGCCCTCCAGTTGTCGTAGGTTTGCCTCTTGAGCGAGTCAACAAGAGGATGAATAAACGGCTGGCAGTTGTGCGCTGTGATCACGAAGATAAATGCGGTATCTCTCACGTCGCATCCACAATGACTCTTAACAACCGACGTTGAGCAAAGTTCGCCGATCACGCAGGCTTGAGGATTCTCGTCTGATCTCGGAGAGAAGAGCTCTTCTGGACCGGAGCCAGGACGAGCATTTTCCGTACGTCGTCGAGGTATGTGATCGAGATTTTGTAATTCACGCCAACGTGTTTTCGCCGAAGTACTTCGCGAGCACCGACGCCTTTTCCCAGATCTTTCCGTACCGCCGCGGCGACCATCTCCTGGAGATCGGTTGCGGATGCGGCGCCACTGCTGTCCTGGCGGCACTCAAGGGAGCGACTGAAGTCGTGGCCGTCGACATCAATCTGCATGCGGTTAAAAATACGCGTGCCAACGTGCGCTTGCACGATGTCGATGCGCTCGTCGACGTGCGCGAGAGCGACGTCTTTTCGGCTCTTCGACCCGATGAACGGTTCCGGACCATCTACTGGAACATCCCGCTCGTGTACGTGGATGACGCCTACCTTTGCCGGAGTGATCTCGAGCGCTCGGTCTATGATCCCGGATACCGGCTCGCGGAGCGTTATCTGAAAGAGGCGGGTGACTGGATCTGTGCAGGCGGACGCATCCTGCTCGGGTTCGCCTCGATCGGAATCGAGTCTGAGTTCTTGGCACTGGCCGAGGACTACGGATACGTCTGCCGCAGTGTAGCTCGGCGAGCCGGCGCTAAGGACCAGGGCATCGAGTTTGTTCTGCATGAACTGACGCCAAGCGAGCCGCGCTCTGGTTGAGCGCCGGGTTGGATTCAGCATTCTCACGGCGCAGCTGACGGCAACCTCGCATCAATCCGACACAGAATCGGAAAGAGAGGCGTTCCTCGTATCCGGTTCGCCCCCCCACCGTCGCGACGTGCATTCGGCTCCATAGCGCGACCGCTCTGACAAGCACCCTCCACGGAACCCCCGCCAGCGTGATTCCGGGACCCCCACACCACGACTTCAGGCTCCGGCCATTCTTGAGGAACGGCCTCACATACCGGTAGCGAGAGGGATCGGGATCCGCGATAGCCACCACGCTATACTCTCCATGGGCCTCCGCTCGGGCAGCGACATGGCGGTACGCACATTTCTTCGCGGGAACAAAATGACGGACGCGTGCCCCCGGCAGATACCACGGCTGCAAGCCAGCCTCGTTCAGGCGGTTCATGATGTCGAATTCTTCCCCGACGCGCTGTCTTTTGAGAGAGCCATCCAGCCCCAAGCGTACGTCGAACCCGCCGACGGCCCTCAGTGGATCGGCCGGACAGGCCCAGTTCGACTGCAGGGCCTCTGGCCAACTCAGCGCTCTTTCTTCAGACCCAAAGTCCAGCCCAACAAGAGACCCAAAAGCCGCGATACGAGTCAGCTCTGAGCCGGGCATGTCCGACTCGTATTCAGGGATGATCGGTCCGCCGAAATAGAATCCGGTCGGCTTTTCCCGGTAGGCCCCCCAGTAGGTGGCCAACCATTCAGAGCAGGCCTTCATGTCGTCGTCCAGAAACGCGATCAGCTCGCCGGACGCAGCCGCCAGACCGGCGTTCCGTGCCCTGCTCAAACCCTGTCGCGGCTCCAGCACATAGACGAGAGGGAGCAGCGCGGACATTCGCTCTGCAACCCGCCGGGTCTCATCAGTGCAGTTGTTGTCGACGAGGATAAGCTCCCAGCGGGCGTTCGGCGGGCCGGTGCAGTTCTGCAACGCACGTAGTGTTCGGACGAGACGCTCACTGTTGTTCCAAGTGGGTATTATCAGCGAGAGGTTCACCTCTCACCTCTACCCGCCTCGAAGGCGCTCACCGTATTGATCACACGCTGGACCTTGGTATCGCTCAGCTCCGGGTAGCAGGGAAGCGACAAGATCTGTCGGCTGAGCCTAACGGCGGTGGGCAGTTTCTTCGTCCCGTAACCTAGCCGCCTGAGCGGCTCTAGGTCCGGGATCAGGTTCGGATAGTGGATGGCGGTGGCAATTCCGCAATCTCTGAGATGGGCCCGTAGAGAATCGCGGTTCGGCGTACATACGACGTACTGGTGCCACGCCGCGCGGACCGTTGGCTCGGTCTGAACCGGAGTGAGCGTCGCGAGATCCGCGAAAGCCTGCTCGTAGCTGCAGGCGACCTGTCGTCGACAGTCGTTCCACTCGTCCAGGTAGTCAAGCTTGATGTCCAGCACCCGTTCATTGAGTCGACTCAACCGCGAGTTGAAGCCGATCAACCGGTGGAGGTTCTTTTGGGCCCGACCGTGATCACGGAAGAGCCGGGCTTGTCTCGCCAGCTCGGGATCAGACGTGACGATGGCGCCGGCGTCGCCGAACGCTCCGATGTTCTTGCCCGGGTTGAAACTGAACGCGCCAATGCCGCCCAAGGGAACGGAGCGACCGCGGCGCCAAGCTCCGGCAGCGTGTGCGCAGTCCTCGATGACCACGATGTCGCTTCGGCCGAGGTCCGACAGCACGTCGTAGATGCCTTCGACATCGGCCACGTTTCCGAACAGATGAACAGGCAGAACCGCACGTGTTCCGTCCGTAATTACTTCCCTCAGGCCATCCATTGAGATTACGTGGGTCCGCGGATCGACGTCGGCGAACACAGGCCTGGCCCCGACGTGAAGGATGGCCTCCGTCGTCGCAAAGAAGGAGTTCGGCACGGTCACGACCTCGTCACCGGATCCGACTCCTAAGGCGAGAAGAGCGATATGCAACGCCGCGGAACCGCTTCCCACGCCAACGCAGTACGCGTGGCCGCAGTAGCCCGCGAATCTCACTTCGAACGCCGTAGGCCAACTACCAGGCAGGTAATTCGCATCGAGAACTGTATCAATCACCGCTTGAAGCAGCCGGTCCTGGATGGCCCCCTGCTGGCGCCGGAGGTCGAGCATCGGGACGGTGTAGCGGTCATCTTTCGCCGCGTCTGTGAGCGCGCTCGCCTCGCCGAACTCACCGGCCTCACCCGGCATTGTTTGAGGCCTTGTCATGCCTTCGAGCACGGAAAGGGATGCCCTGCCTTCGCGTAAACGTCGCCGAGAAGAGCAAGCAGCTCCGACGCAACGGGCTCTGCAGCCGGCGTCCGGTCGCGCCTGCGCCTCCGGAAGTCCTCGAGAACCTTCGCCCACTCGGTGTTCTTCCAAGGTCCGTGATTTTTCCCGTTGTGAACGACCGAGTGTCGATCGTGGTCGAGGTCGAACACATCGCCGCGATCCGTGACCACACGCGTCACCTTCTGCTCCTCATCGGCCCGCCAGCTCAACTCGGTCCGGCCTCGGCCGGTAGCGCAAGACCACTCGATATGGCAATCGAACTCCACGGCGGCGCCTGCAAAATGCAGATGCGCCGCTTCGACCGTCAGCGATCTTACGAGGGGAAGGAGCCAGTCGATTTGATTCGAGCCCACGTCGAGTAAGACACCGCCCCCCGACTGCGCCCGATCGAAATACCACGCAGGCGCCGAGATCCAGTTCTCGCGGTAGATCTGTGAGAAGAAGACGATGTTGCCACGCAGCGTGTCCCGGAGATAGCGGATTTCCGGTCGATGACGGCAGTGCATCGCCGGGTACAGGAAGGTGCCTGCCGCGGTGCTCAGCCTCTCCAACGCGCGCGCTTCAACTGCACTCGTCGCGAGCGGTTTTTCGCACAGTACATCCAAACGGTTGGCTATGCAGGCGCGTACGAGAGGGCCGTGCGACGAGTTCGGCGTCAAGATAAGCACTGCGTCAAGCGGGATTTCCAACAACTCCGCTGCGCTCTCGAGCAACTGGCGACCCGGACACGCCGCACTCTCGAGCTTGCGTCGGTCTGGATCGGCGACGGCGACCAACTCGACGTGGGGCAGAGCCGCGGCGGCCTCCTCGTAGGCCGCGAACACGCCTCCCGCTCCTATCGCGCCGAGCTTGAGCACTTCCACTAGGTGGCTACTTGCGAACGAAATCTGGGGTGCTTCCCCTGACGAGCGAGGGCGTATTCCGCAAGGATGTCGTCGAGCGGCGCATACCGCGAGTCGAACTCCAGCACTCTGATTGCCGAGGGATCCAGGAGCGAAAGCAGCCGCTCCACCGGAACAGCTCCCTGAACCAGCTCTCCGTTCCCCTGTGACGTATAGTGGACCACCCCATCGAGAATCGCCGCGAACGCGCTGTTCTCGGTCATCGCCTGTGACGCTTCCTCGACTTCGAGTCGCCGATAACGAGTAAGGAAGGGTAGGTGTGTGTCAACCTCCTGAAGGGCCGGCCGGGAAGCCGATTCGTGCCAATGACGGTCGACGAAGTGGCGTCCCGCGAAGTTCTCGTGTATGTGCGCGGTCCAGATCAGCTCTTTCGCCTCCAGCACCCCTTCCTCCATCTGCTCTCCCAGTGCAGTCGCCGAAAGGGCCAGGTGGCCCATATCGAGGCAAATGCCGACGTCTCCGCCAAATTCACTAACGATAGCGACCACATCTCCGAGGCGAATGCCTCCGTAGCCGAAGCGCGGGTTGAGGTTCTCCAGAACAATCTTCTGCCGCGGAAATCGCTTCCTGAGTTCGGGCAGGAGAGACTTGACGTTGCGCTTGGCGCGCTCACGCGCCTCCATATATCGATCCGACCGGATGTACTCCGAGATCGAACGGTGGCCGTGCTGTCGGCGAAGGGCGATCGCCCGCTCGACATCGTCCGCCGGGAGGTCTGCCGCCAAACAGTAGAACGCGTGAATGACCAAGTAGCGGGCTCCGATGGCGTCGGCAACCTCCATTGCCTCACGTATCCCGTTGGCGGCTGCCGCCCATCGATCGCCATCCGCGGCCAAGTCGAGGGTGCTCCCACGACTTGGACAGGGACCATGGACTCCAACCACACGAGCCGATCCTTGCCCGAGGCTGGCAAGCACGGGTCTGAGGGTATTGTGTGTGTGGCTGGCGAGCTCGATCGGTCCCAGATCAGCTCGCTCAAGGCGGTCCTCGAAGCCAATGAAACAGCCTGTGCTAAGCGCAATCACTCGAATCCATCGCACCGTTGAAGAGGCGCCGGAAGTGAGCGCTGAGGACCGATGCGTCGACCGTGGAGTTTTGATAAATGCTTGCGATCAGCCGGCTGGTTCGTACCTCATCCGCAGCCTCTACGACCTCAACTTCCTCGCCCGCAAGCCGACGTCCGACCCGTTGGAGGAAGCCCACGTGGTCTCCAGTCATAGGCCCGCCGGGTAGCGGAGTTTCGAGCGGCCCACCGCCGTTACAAACTGTCTCGAGCTTCTCCCAGGCTTTGCCGCCAAGGGCAACGCTGCCCCGGGTCCCTGAGACGAGAAGCCTGCTCCAATTCTCACCGTGTGGGGCAGCGGTGGTACACGAGAACTCGACCCTTAAGCCGCGGCGAAAAATGACCCAACCGTGGAACGCGTCCTCGACCGGGATGCAGTGCCGGATGTTGCCAATGACACCCTCGGCAGCTCTCGGATTTCCAAAAAGATACTGGAGGATGTCTAGGAAGTGGCTGCCCTGGTTGAGCACGACGCCGCCGTTCTCCCTCCGTGTTCGCCAGGATCGAGCGGCGAAGTACTCGGGTCGCCGGCTCCAGCACACCGTTGCGTTGACCTTCTTCACTTCGCCGAGCAGTTCCCGAGCCAACGCGACTCGAAGGAGCTGAACGGAGGGTAGGAATCGTCTCTGCCGCATGACAAACAGATGGCGGCCGCGACGCACTGCGAGTCGGCAAAGCTTCTCCCCAGATTCAACCCGAACAGCCAGCGGATGCTCGACGAGGACGTTAAACCCGTTCTCGAGGAGCGTCTCTACGAGGGCGTGATGCGTGTGGTTGGGAGTGCAAACGCAGACGAGATCGAAGGGACGAGAGCAGAACAAAGCGAGCGAAGACTCCAGCGCGACGCCAGATCGCTCAGCCAGATCGAGACCAGCTTGCCTGTTGAGATCCCACAGGGCTTGTAGCCACAACCCATCCACTGCGCCGGACAGGGCATCGGCATAGCGGTCCGCGACCTCTCCGCAGCCGATGAGGCCTGCCGAGAGCGTCTCCTTCCGTCTCACGCCTCGCTCTGTCCGTGAGCGCGATGCTGCTGAGGGAGCAGGTCTTGGCGAAGGGGACTGAAAACCTCCACGTTGAGGGTATCCTCCAGAACCTCAACCTTGTGCGCCACGTTGGCTGGAACGTACAGCACGTCCCCAGCACCAACCCGGGTTTCGTCTTCTCCGGTTTCACCGATCCATACGCGCAGCGATCCTTTCAAGGTGCAGGTCATCTGCTCATTGTAGTGCGAATGCTTCGGAACGATGCAGCCCTTCTTGAGGCTCACTTGGAGCAGCATGCGTTGCTTTGGTCCCATCTCCTCAGAGGAGCGACGGGGCAGCCCCAAGGGAACCGCCCCTGCGAATCTCCTATTTCCACTCCCAAAGCTCGGAGTTGTAGTTCCCATCCGAGTCCACCCCATACTCGAAGAGTGAAGCTACGCTGTTGAGTTGCTTCCAGGCATCTGACGTGGAGTATAGGTAGATGGCTCCGCGGTACTTCACCGAACCGTCTGCCGCTATCGTTCCCGTACCCTGGCCGACCCACGTGGCCAACGCTCCGCCTTCACCCATGTAGACGCCGTTGCCCTCTCCATAGAGCCGTGCCGTCAGGTCTTACCTTGGACCAGTACGTGCCGCTTCCGTGAAAGGGCACTCCGAGCAACGTTCCCGAACCTTTTTGGGTGACTTCCATCTTGGGCGTCCCCGGTTCCGATGGCAGTACTCGTTGCACGACCAGCGCTCCTGATTCTTCGCCGATCTTCTCACCGAGCATTAGCACCTCCCGTGGTTGAAATCACTTTTTTCAGCATAGCGGTTGAAGTCGGATGCGAAAGGGGTGACCCGGAACGAAGCGCCTCTCGTGAAACAATGGAGTGAGACTGGTCGATGCGATTCGCCTTTTACCGCTGCCACGCTGTGGGGGAAGGCGACCCGCTAACACTTCTTCCAAGGGACGACGCATATAGTACTTCGTGCCGGCCCTGAAGTCGCGGGTCTACGAGCTCGTCCCGGCGTTCACGCTAGCGGCCGTCGCGACCGTCATTGTCTCCTTGATCACGAGGCCACCGGCCGATTCGCAGGCGCTGCACGCGGCGATGACAGCGAGGATGGCCAGGAGGTCCACCAACGCGGGCGCTCCGTGATCAAGCCGTGATCGTCTGATCGCCTTAGTAACGCACGGAGTGGCAGCTTATGGGTGGTTCGTTAGCAGGATTGTACATGCGGCGACCGTGGTCCCTCGGGAAGTCGTGGTCGAAGACTTCGTTGAGAAAGGTCGGAATGATCACGAGCCGCGACGGATTAGGTAGTCGCGCCAGCCCTGGAGGCGTGCAGACAAGTATGCGACGACTTCAGGCTGGCAGGCGTCTCGTCGAAGCGCAGCGACTGGCGCGGAAAACACTCAATAACTCTGTCTATCTGCATATATTATAATAAGCTAAGTGCCGTTTGTCACTGTGATTGCCACTGCCGAGTTTTCCACAAACAGCCTGTGCCGTAACTTACGACACAGGCTATGCTTACATCAGTCGGGGCGGCCGGATTCGAACCGGCGACCCCCTGCTCCCAAAGCCGATGACGGGCGCGCACCAGCGCGCGTGGGCGCCCGAATCCGAGCTATTTCCCTTCCCGTGCGCGCGTCAGCGCCCGTTAGCGCGCGTGGTCGCTGGCACTGTCGCTGGCACTGCCAGCTGTTCAGTCAGAGAGATCGACCTGACTCGAGTGCTCGCAGGACCCGATAAACTGCGAAAGTCGCTGGGGATCGAAGCCGATAATGATGTCGTTTCCGAAGGAAATGAGAGGCACGCCGGCTCCGCCCGACAGCTCTCGCCACTCGCGCAGCGCGTCGACGTCTTTCGTAACATCGAGCTCTTCGTGGTCGCAGTCGTGTTGGTCTAGCCAATCCTTGGCCAGCTTGCAGTAGGGTCAGGTGGGTGTCGTGAAGACTCGAATCCCCGTCATACCTGGGACCTCCTCTTTGTTTTCGTCTACTCCGATCTAGCGGCCGCGGCCATCGCATTCACGGCCTCCTCCGTCGTGAGAACGTCGTTCGCCATGAAGCGGAAATTCACCAAAGCCGCCGCGTAGCCGTCTCCCTCGGGTACAATCGCCGCAGCTGTACCATCCGTCACGACCGCCACCGCGAAGCCCCGCTCCAGGAACTCCCGCATGTGGGACTCCGTGCAGAGGTTGGCCGACATGCCCGCCAGGATGACCTTGTCGATTCCCCTTTTCCTCAGCTGGAGAATCAGGTCGTTGTTCTCGGGACCGTAGACCTTATGGGGACTCGCGATCACGGTCTCACCGTCGAGGATATACGGCTTGTAGCGGTCCAGATAATCCGCGCCGGAACCCTCGAAGCCTTCCAGGTTCAACGGCCCTTTCCGGTCAAACATGCCGATGTCGTGCATCAGCGCCTCGAGGGCACCCTCGAACTGCCAGCCATGGTCGGTCGGGTAGTAGTAATGGGGCGAAATGAAAACTCTGATTCCGTTTTTCTTTGCTGCCGCCAGAAGTCTTTCGATGTTCTCGACCGTGTTGTTCGCCGTGACGCTCTCGCCGACGACTCCCCAGGTCACACCATCAGGACTCAGGAAATCGTTCTGTGGATCCGTAATGACGAGCGCCGTGCGCTCCAGATCGACCTCCATGCCGGGATCGGGGAGCTGCGCGCGAGAAACGCCGGCGCTCGTTGCGAGCAACGCGATGGCAACCGAGAGGCTGCCAAACAGGTGGATGGAAAACCTCATAGGTTCTTCTCCTGCGATAGGGTGGAAAAACGGTGGAAACGCCGGCATGTCGATTCGTCCCGCGTGGCGAGCCGCCTTCGATCAGGCACCGGTCGATCCGCCTCGCCGGCGTTCGGACAACGGATGAACCAAGAATCGGGGCCGCCGGTTCCTTAGGTACGCGGTGTTCCCGCATGGATCGGCAGCCCCCGAGCACCAGATCACCGCGCCACCGGTCGAAGTCTCAGGCCGAAGGTGGCGGAAACGGGCTCTCCCACGGGACATCGTATGTGTCGGTAAGCATATTCGTCATGACGCTGAAGAAGCCTACAGCCAAGAGTTCGTCAATCTCGCTCTCTGAAAAGCCCTCGTCTCTCAGCTGATCTTCAAAATCCCAGTCCGGATCCGCGACGCTCTTGGGATCGAGCGATGCGCGAGAGACGATGTCGATCGCCACCGGAAACGACGGCGGAAGATTGGCCGTACAGGAACCTCCGGAGAGAGCGACTAGATCCTCGTAGGTCAGCGTGGGATCGAGATTCAGCGCCGCGTGGCCGTGGAGCGAGGTGCAGTACTCGTTGCCGGCGACGATTGAGACCTTGAACAGGATCAGCTGTTTCAGCAGTGCCGGGATCTCGCCTTCGATCACCGTCTCCTTGAGCATCGACCAAACCGCACGGAGCGCGTGCGGGTTGTGGCCGAGGGCTTTGAGGAAGTTGAGAATGGCAGGTGAGCCCATCGTGGTCATGATCTCGTCGTAGACGGCGCGAACCTCGGGTGACGCGTCCTCATACTCAACCTGTGGGCTACGTTTCATGGTTCTCCCCGTTTGACGGTCCAAGCGGACTATACGCTCGAATCAAAGTAACCGTTCTGGCTATACGGTCTTCAAGTACTCGTGCACGAAGCTGATGGCCGTCGATCCCTGTCCCACCGCCGAGGCCACTCGACGCATGACTCCATGTCGCACGTCACCGGCGGCGAAGATCCCCGGCACGCTGGTCTCCATGAGATAGGGATCTCTTTTCAGCTTCCACCCGGTGGGTCGCTTGCCATTGACGAACAGATCAGGTCCGGTGAGAACAAACCCGGCCGAGCTCAATTCGACCAGATCGCCCAGCATCCTTGTGTGGGGTGACGCTCCGATAAACACGAACAGCGCTGGGGTCGCTTCCCGTCGAGTTTTGCCGGTTTCACGATGACGAATCGTAATCGCTTCGAGCCGTTCGCGGCCGTGCACCTCGACGACTTCCTCCCCCAACTGGACATCGATGTTGTCGCGCCTCTCGATCTGTTCGATTAGGTACCTGGACATGCTCTTGGCCAGGGAGCCACGGACCAGCATCGAGACCTGGTCAGAATACTGAGACAGAAAGACAGCCCCCTGGCCTGCCGAGTTGGCTCCACCGACCACGAACACGTGCTCGCCCTTGCAGTTGGTCGCCTCGGTCCGGGCAGCGCCGTAGTAGACGCCGGCTCCCGTCACGGCTTTGATTCCGGGTACATCGGGCTCTCGAACGGACACTCCGGTCGAGATGATCAACGCCCTGCATGCCAGTTCGGATCCATCGGCAAGCGTCACCACGCGATACGGGTCGCGGAGGCTGATACTGACAACTTCTTGGGCCGACAGAATCTCGGCACCGAAGCGTGAGGCCTGCGCCGTCGCTCGTCGAGCTAGGTCGGCGCCGCTCAGCCCTTTGGGGAACCCGAGATAGTTCTCGATCCGCGCACTGGTTCCGGCCTGACCGCCCGGCGTCTCCTTGTCGATGAGAAGGGTGTGGACGCCTTCCGAGGCACCGTAGACTGCGGCGGCCAGGCCGGCCGGCCCCGCTCCGACGACGATCAGATCGTAGAAGGGCTTGGTGGCCTGCGTCCGAAGTCCCGCTCTCTCGGCCACCTCGGTCAGGCTCGGCTCGATCAGCACGTCCCCTTCCGGGAAGAACACCACCGGCAGCCGGTAGGTCGCCTCATTCGCTTGCTCGACCATCAGCCGTGCCTCGGCGTCGCGCTCGATGTCGAGAAACTGGTAAGGAATCTGGCTGCGTGCGAAGAAATCTTTGATGTGGTGCGAGCTGGCCGACCATGCCGTCCCCGCCACGCGGATGCCGTCGTAGGGGACGGTCGCCGTGGCTTCCCAGTCGCTGATCAGGTCGTCCAGAATCGGATAGAGGTTTTCCTCAGCTGGTGTCCAGGGCTTCATGAGGTAGTGGTCGAGCCCAACCGTGTTGATCGCGGAAATCGCCGCTTCGGTATCCGCGTACGCCGTGAGCAGCACCTTGCGCGCCTCTGGATATATCCCGCGAGCCTCAGCAAGAAACTCGGTGCCGCTCATCTCGGGCATCCGCTGGTCGACAAGGAAAAGCGCTATCGCGTCGTCGCGTTGCTTGAGCCGGTGAACGCTCTCCAGCGCCTCGGCACCGGAGCCCGCCTTGATGACCCGATACTCCTTGCGGAAGTGCCGCTTGAGGTCACGCTCGACCGCGTTGCGCACCTGTTCTTCGTCGTCGACCGTCAGGATGATGGGTTTGGACATTCCGTTGTGTGGTCCAGCTAGGTCTTGTCAGTGATTGGGAGCTTGACCGTGAAACGGGTCGCGCCCGGCGTCGAGGCTACCGAGATCTGTCCACGGTGCTTCTCCACGATGATGCCGTGGCTGATATTGAGCCCCAGGCCGGTGCCCTCTCCCGGGGCCTTGGTGGTGTAGAACGGGTCGAAGATCTTTCCCTGCGCCTCGAGCGGAATCCCTGGTCCGCTGTCGGCAACCTCGACGACGACCCAATCGTCGTCCTCATACGTTTTCAGCTCGAGCGCGCCGTGGCCGCCCATCGCACTGACTGCGTTGTCGATGAGGTTGGTCCAGACCTGGTTGAGCTCACTCCCATAGCCCTGAATGCGAGGTAAATCCTCCGCGTAGTCGAGACTGACCTTGATCCCGTCCCGAAGTCTGCTGCTCAGCATGACAAGAGTGTCGTTTAGCCCCTCGTGCACGTCGATCGCTTGAACGGGAGCCTGATCCATGTAGGAATATCCCTTGAGGGCCTTGATGATCTCCGCGATTCGCCTGGCCCCGTGACCGATCTCTTCCAGCAGGGTGTAGGCAGTGAACTGACTGCCGAAGTAGTCGATCACTACCGGCGCAACCGTAGGGTCGAAGTTTTTCGTCAGGTCCTCCAGCTCCGCTGAGCACAGGCCCATCGCGACGAGCGTCGACGCATGCTCCCAGGGGTCTTCGATGCCGTTGTCGTCGAGCCAGTCCTCCACCTCTTGTTCGAGATCGCTGCGGGCAACCGGATCGAGCGAGCTCGGCTTCTTCGCTCGGGCCTCGGCCTCCTTTTCAAGCTCGGCAATGAGTTCGTGTTGTTCGCTCGAAAGCCCTGCTGCGCCCAGCGCAAACTGAGCGCGCTCGAGACGGGCGATTGAAGTCCTTAGCTGCTCGGCACCCTGCCTCGCTACTGCCGCAGGGTTGTTGAGCTCGTGAGCCATCCCCGCGCTCAGTCGGCCCAGAGTCGCCAGCCTCTCGCTCTGACGCAACGTGACCTCTTGCCGGAGGTATGCCTGCTCGAGGTCCCGAAGCTTCTGTTGCTCCCACAGCATGTGCACCTTTCGGTGGAAGAAGCCGCACACCATCGAAAGGCATTTTATATCGAGCTCGGTGAAGGGTTGGCGCCGCCTGCTGAAGAGGTAAAGAGCCTGAGTTTTGCCGTTCTCGACCAGGGCGTTCACCGAGATCTGCTCGAGATCGTCTTTCTGAAGATGTGCGGGGAGTTGCTCTAGAGCCTCGTTCAGCGATTCGCCGCAGAGAATGCGTGTCTTGCGGTCACGCCACAGCCTCGCTTCAAAGGTCGACAGGGCGGCCGGGTCTGTGCGCATGACCTCCGCACCGCCTCGGTAGCCGTCGACGACAATGGCGGTCGGTTCGGGCCCTCCCGTGTCCTCCGGATCACCATCGAAACAGACGTAACGCCAGGAGTAGACATCCGCGATGTATTTGAGCCGGCGCGCCAAGACCTCGCCGACCGACTCGATATCGCTCGCCGCGTTGATCACGCCGGTCAACTCGAAGAGCGCCTCGTATCGCGACACCTTCGAGAGGAGGTCCTGCGTCGAGGATCGTGAGTTTGCCGAGCCGTCGTTCATTACGATCTTTCCTGAACACTCTTCAGCTCGGCATCGCCCGTCGAGTGGCCGGGGAAACCGCGAAGTATTGCTTGCCCACAGCGCGTGGCGCGCCGGGAAGAGGCTCTGTGCAGCCGCATGTTATTGCGGCTCTCAACTACTTCGCGCCTCGGCGAACTGGGCTCCCTCTGGAATCTGGTCTGGAGGCAAACCCGAGGCTGCCTCCAGCCGACCGCTGAAATTGAAGAAGGAGATCAGAGCTGTGATCTCCCAGATTTCACGCTCGTTCCAGCCGGCATTTCTTAGCGATCCGATGTCGTTCTCGTCCACGAGGCTCGGAGTCTCAGTGAGCTTGCTGGCGTAGCCGAGCAGTGCACGAGTCTTTGAGTCTAACTTGTATTCGGACCACGTCGTCGCGAACTCATGGCTAAGATGTTCATCTCCAGTCAGGCGGCGAACTGCCGCCGTGTGGAGACCCAGTCAAGGAGCACCGCCCACTTTGCCATTGACGACCGTTGCCAGCATCTCGCGCTGGAGGCGGCTGAGAGACGAGGACCTGCGAAGGTGAAGGTGGCGATATAAGGATCCTGCCGGCCGTGCAACTCTCAGATCGACCGCAAGAACTTGAAACACACCGGGCACAACACCCCCGTACTGACGACGAACCCAGTGGAAGAACAGCTTCCGGAGTCCGCTGACGTTCTCCGGGACGATTGTCATGATGGTGGGCATTCATACTCCTCTTCTGAGTTGCAAACTCAACCTAGCTTGCCGATGCGGGTGGCGCGCGGCGAAGCTCCGTCAACTTCGCCTGCGCGCGTTGGGCCGGAACGTAATCCGGGTCGGCGTTCGTCCAGATCTCCGCCGCCGCTTGGAGTTGCTCGATCGCAGCCGCTGCTCGACCCATATCCTCGTAAACGAGCGCCAGCTCGTAGCGGACCTTCGCATCGGCCGGAACGACCCTGAGCACGTCTTGAAGGGTAGCTTCCGCAGCCTCAAGTTCGCCCAACTTTCGCTGACATCGGCCCAATGCAGCTGCGAACAAGAGCTCGGCTGGGGACATCGAGACAGCTTGCCGATAGCTCTCGACCGCCAAGTGGCAATCCCCTTCCTGCTCACTAATGAGGCCGCTTCCGTATGCGGCATAACTCTTCAACGCCTCATACCCAAGTGCCGCGCTCCCCTCATTTCCGCGCTCCAACTCGACCCGGGCGCGCTCTACATCACCCGACTCGGCGAGGGCACTCACGTACAGCATCCGATATAGATCGTCGTAGGGTGAAGGGAGCCCGGCTCCGAGGCTGTCGAGCTGCCGGAACGCAAACGCCTCCCGGCCGACCTCGTAGGCGGACTGGAGCGCCAGCGCTTGCGCGCCATAGAAGGCGCGCACCATCTGTCGGCACGAAGGGATCGAGCGACCGACGCGAGAGCCACCGACCTCACCTGAGCGGGTTTTTGGGCGGGTTTCGCGCAAGCGTCCCCGGAACCGCCCCTTTCAGCGCGAACACCCACAACACACCTCCCTGCGGAACGTGCGTCGTGGATCCCAGGATCTCGTCGAGCGCTGTCTGCATTAGCTGCGCATCCACTCCCCAGCCGGACTGCACCGCGACGTACTGTACGCCGTCGACAGCGTAGGACGTGGGCACGCCGGTGATCCCGGAATTGGTCCGCTGCTGCCAGAGCAGCTCGCCGGATCGGGCGTCGAACGCGCGGAAGTACCGGTCGTTCGTTCCGCCCAGGAAGACTAGATCGCCACCGGTGGCCAGCACCGGTCCCCAGTTTTGAAACTCGAACTCGTGCGTCCAGACCCGTTCACCGGTGTTGATGTCCCACGCCTGCAGCTCACCGATGTGATCCGCACCCTCGTGAAGGAAGACTTCGAAGTCCTCGAAGTCCACGCCGATGAAGAACTGGCCGGGCCGGTACGCAACTTCCTCTCCCTCCATCGTGGTGCACAGGTTTTCGTTGGCCGGGATGTAGACGTAGCCCGTCTTCGGGCTGTACGCCGCTGGCGGCCAGTCCTTGCCTCCCCAAGTCGATGGACAGAAGGACGCTCTGATACCGACACCCGGCTTCCGCTCCGGGTCGTACTCGGGGCGGCCGGTGCTCGGGTCGAGACCGGTGAACACGTTCTGTCTGACGTAGGGCTCGCCGTCGACGAAGGTGATGGCGTCCTCGCTGCGCTCAAGCAGCCACAGGTATCCGTTGCGCCCGGCGTGCACCAACGCCTTGATGGTCCGTCCGTCCCGCTCCACGTCCATGAGGATCGGCGCAGAGACCTCGTCCCAGTCCCACGATCCGTTCCAGTGGTACTGGTGATACGCCTTCAGCTCCCCTGTATCCGCGTCCAGGGCCATCACGGAGTTGGTGTAGAGGTTGTCACCGGGGCGAGCGTCCCCCATCCAGGGGCCTGGGTTGCCGGTGCCCCAGTAGGTGAGACCCAGATCCGGATCGTAGCTTCCCGTGATCCAAGCGGGCGCTCCGCCCGTCTGCCACGAGTCGCCGGGCCATGTGTCGTTGCCGGGCTCGCCGGGAGCCGGGATCGTGTAGGTCTTCCAGACCACTTCCCCGCTCTCCGCATCCAGCGCCTGGATGAACCCCCGAATTCCGAGCTCGCCGCCCGAGACGCCGACCATGACCTTTCCGCGCGCCACCAGCGGCGCCAGGGTCATGTAGTATCCGTTCCGGTAATCCTCCACAGCCGTCTCCCACACCACCTCCCCGGACTTGGCGTCCAGGGCGACGACATACGCGTCCACGGTGGCCATGTACACCTTGTCGCCGAACAGACCGACGCCGCGGTTCGTCGGATGCAGCTGCATGAGATCGTCCGGCAGGTTCCGGCGGTATCGCCACAACAGCTGGCCGGTCCTGGCATCCAGTGCGAGGATCTGGTTTTCTGGCGTGGTGATGAACATGACGCCGTCGTTCACGATGGGCGGCGCTTGATGACCCTCCGTCACGCCCGTGGAGAAAGACCACACCGGAACCAGCTCAGCCACGTTCTCCGTGTTGATCTGGTCGAGCGGGCTGTACCCCCAACCGTCGTAGGTGCGGCGGTACGTCAACCAGTTCTCCGGCTCGGGGCTCGCCAGCCGGTCGTCCGTTACCGGACTGTAGACCGGAGACTCCTGGGCCGTCATCGTTGTTGGGGCCAACCCGACGATCAGCGCAGTCACCATCGTCCACCGAACGCATACGACCTTCATCGTAACCACCACTCTTCCTCCGACCCTCGGATTCGTTTGAGCTCGCGTCGGTCCATTCCTACCCGAAGCCTACTCGGCCGGTGAACCCACCGGCGGCCATCAGGACTCCGCCTTCGAGCTTGAGCGGCAGCGCCGCCAGCGGCCTCAGCGCCGGCCCGTTCAGGACCCGCGCGCCATCGCTCGGATCGAATTCCGAGAAATGGCACGGACACTTGAAATGGTTGGTCTTGGCCCGCCAGTCGGTGACGTCGCAACCCGTGTGCGTACAGACGGCCGAGTACGCCACGATCCCGTCGGCGGCGAGGGTGCGGGTTTCCTTGGACAGGGATTCCGGATCGAGGTGAACCAGGATCACCTGGTTGAGTCGAGACTCGTTCCGGACCTGTCGAGTCTCGGGATCCCTCGGGTAGGCGAACTCCTGGCGAGCGCCGAGGGGAATGTCCTCCGGAGCGATAACCTCTTGCTCCCTCTCACCGTACGCGAACACGAGCAGATCGTTCTCCTGCGGCGGAAGGGAACGAAGGTCTGCTTGTTTCCCGTTCCGGCCGCTCGCGGCAGCTACAACCGGCAGCCCCAGCAGCAGTCCGAAGAGCCTCTTCAACCACACGCGCCGAGGCTCCGCGCGACGAAGATTTGGCGGGGTGTTCTTGGCTTCGGTCATCCGTGACGTTGTCAAGTTGACGTCGATGATCCGCTCGATCTCGCCCTCCGAATCAAGCCAGATAATCGCGACCTCACATACCCGGAGCAACGACGGCAACGGGAGCGCGGCAGAAGCCGCTGGAAACTCCTGGCAGCCGAAAGGCAAATCCGCCGGTCACGAGCAGGCTCAAATCGACGATTCCACCGGGGAGCGGAACCACACTGCCCGAACCGGCACGACGTACGGGCAGGTGGAGCCTCTCGCCGCCCGGCCCCGAGGCTACCCGTGTTCCCGACGCGCTGGGGGACGTTGGCCTGAGGGTTCGGGTGCACGCGTGGGGTACGCAACGTACCCCAACAACGTACCCCAAAGAAAACAGCGCGGCGTAGGCAGGTTCTCTAACTGCTTGCCGCGCTGTGTTTTGAATCAGTCGGGGCGGCCGGATTCGAACCGGCGACCCCCTGCTCCCAAAGCAGGTGCGCTACCGGACTGCGCCACGCCCCGAAAATCTTCTAAATAGCTGTATAACTAGTGTTTACACAACACTCATTCTCGACGCTGACAACCCGCACAAGGCAAACAGGGCACACATAGGGTACAAGGCAGGTGCGCCACCGGGCTCGGGCACACCCTCTTCCGCACTGCGTCTTGTGGAGCGTCCATGTCGTGAACGTTGTCAGCTCAAATCGTGGGCCACAAGCCTGCAATCTCCGCCGCCCCAGCTCGCCGTAAGTATAATGTATACTACGGTAGCCAGATGCGGTTGCGGTTCCACCCTTGTCAAGTTGCGTTGTGCATTTCGTGGCCCACGGCACAGGTTATTATATTGCAGGGTTCGTCATCCGGATTGAGCTCGCCGAGACAGGAGTTGGATCTGTAATGAAGCAGTCATGCGTGTTGGTTTGTAGCCTATTCGTACTGGCGGTACCACGCCTCACCTCCGGGCAAGAGCCGATCAATTACAGGATCGGCCTCGAGCAGATTCGTGACGTTGCGAAAATCGTTTTTACGTTGACGCCTCGACACCCAACTTTCGACGGCCCTGCTGGAGGAACGGGCCAACCCTTGGGGGCCGTGGGTTTCATGACCCCGACATCGGTTAGTCGATATATCCCTCCCAACCATCGGACTGGCTGGGCCCGCTTTCAGGCTAGCCAAGGGGAGGTAGAGGGTGTTGCCATTCATCTTGCGACAGAGGAGAATCGACCCTTCGTGTTAGACTTGAAGGTGGAGACCGACCGGCAGACCATCTTCAAGCTCCGCACCACAAACTGCTCTCTCAATTACCGACTGCCAGGGCAAATGAGCTACGGCAGTGTGACCCAGGACTTCCCGGTTGTGCAGGGGGGGCACCACCTGGTTGCCACTGTAGAGAACACGGAAGGAGCAGGTG
>Ga0255058_10000715_pt1 | contig 19111 bp, 16 predicted proteins | sample Cases_109_9_MG_FD_188637 | JGI IMG/M metagenome (GOLD analysis project Ga0255058, IMG submission 188637) | Seawater microbial communities from Amundsen Gulf, Northwest Territories, Canada - Cases_109_9 | ecosystem: Environmental > Aquatic > Marine > Gulf | place: Canada: Northwest Territories... | reverse complement strand
TCAATCGGCAGGTCGCGCGGTTTAGTGGCTCCACCACAAAGGACAACCGCATCGAATTCCTTGAGGAGTTTATCGGCAGGATAATCCTTGCCGACTTCGATATTCGTCACAAACTTTATTCCCTCCTCGGCCAAGAGGTCGATGCGGCGCTGGACGACTGCTTTGTCCAGATGGGGATTCGGAATACCGTACATGAGCAATCCCCCAACGCGGTCGTCGCGCTCGAACACGGTCACACAGTGACCCGCTTTGTTGAGCTGGGCTGCACACGAGAGCCCGGCCGGCCCCGAGCCTACGACAGCGACCTTCTTACCCGTGCGAGAGGCAGGAGGCTCCGGAACCACCCATCCCTCTTCAAAGCCCTTGTCAATAATGGCACACTCGATGCTCTTGATCGTGACCGGTGGTTCGATAATTGCCAGGACACACGCGGCTTCACAGGGTGCAGGGCAGACCCTGCCCGTAAACTCGGGGAAATTGTTGGTTTTGTGCAGACGATCGAGCGCTTCTCTCCAAAGCCCGCGGTAGACCAGGTCGTTCCACTCCGGAATAAGGTTGTAGACCGGACAGCCCGAGGTCATCCCTTTGAGGACGATGCCGGTGTGACAGAATGGCACGCCACAGTCCATACAGCGTGCCCCCTGCGTCTTGAGCAATTTCTCGGGGGCGTGGAGGTGAAACTCCTGCCAGTCACGAATACGCTCGAGCGGCGAACGATCTGCCGGAAGCTCGCGTGGGTGTTCCATGAATCCAGTCGGTTTGCCCATTCCAAATCCTTCAGGGAAATGAGAAATGAGAAACTGGAGCGTTAGTTGCCACTGACACGTGCTAGATCGCGCTTGTTCGCTTCGAAGGCAGCCATGGTGGCTTCCTCACCGCTCAAGCCAGCCTCCTCGACGCGCTTTATCGCTTCGAGCACCCGTTTGTAGTCCTTAGGCAGAACCTTCACGAACTTCGGCACCATGTCTTCCCACAACGCCAGGATGACCCGTGCGCGCTCGCTGTTGGTATATTCAGCATGCCGGCCGATCACGCTTTCTACCTCTTTGATCTCGTGATCATCCTCCAGCCGTTCGAGATAGACCATCTCCTGGTTGCACTCGCGGTGAAAGTCGCCGGCTTCGTCCAGCACGTATGCGACGCCGCCTGACATGCCGGCGGCAAAGTTCCGCCCCGTCGGACCGAGCACGACGACGCGTCCACCGGTCATATACTCACAAGCATGATCGCCCACGGACTCTACGACAGCGTGCACACCGCTGTTCCGGACGCAAAATCGCTCGCCGGCCATGCCGCGGATGTAGGCCTGCCCGCTGGTTGCGCCGTAAAACGCCACGTTCCCGATGATGATGTTTTCCTCGGGCACAAAGGTCGAGCCTTCGGGCGGATAGACGATGATCTTCCCTCCGGAAAGCCCCTTGCCGATGTAGTCGTTGGAGTCCCCCTCGAGGATCAAGGTAATGCCTCGAGGGACGAAGGCCCCAAAACTCTGGCCTGCCGATCCCTTGAAGTGAAGTCGGACCGTGTCCTCCGGTAGGCCCTCACTGCCGTAGCGTCGGCTCACTTCGCTTCCAAAGATCGTCCCCACCACGCGGTTGGTGTTGTGGATCGGGAGGGTGGCCCGTACCGGCTCGGCCCGGAGAAGCGCCGGTTCGCAGAGTTTCAGCAGCACCCGGTTGTCCAGCGCCATATCCAGTCCGTGGTCTTGCGGGATCTGACAGTACCGGCCTACCTCCGGCGGGACGTCCGGCTGATATAGGATATTTGAGAGGTCGAGGCCTTTTGCCTTCCAATGATCTACGGCTCTGCGCACCTCGAGTTTATCGACCCGGCCGATCATCTCGTTGACGGTGCGGAAACCCAGCTTTGCCATCCACTCACGCATCTCCTGGGCGACAAAGTGCATGAAATTGACCACATGTGCAGGGTCCCCAGTGAATTTCTTTCGCAGCTCTGGATTCTGCGTTGCGATGCCCACCGGGCAAGTGTCGAGATGGCAGACTCGCATCATGAGACACCCCAGTACGACGAGGGGGGCCGTCGAGAATCCGAACTCTTCTGCCCCGAGGAGTGCCGCAATGACCACATCGCGGCCGGTCTTGAGTTGCCCATCGGTTTCCACCACGATCCGGCTGCGTAGGTTGTTCAAGACGAGCGTCTGGTGCGTTTCAGCCACTCCCAGCTCCCACGGAAGCCCGGCATGCTTGATGCTGCTCTGAGGGGAGGCACCCGTCCCACCGTCATATCCACTGATCAGCACCACATCGGCGTGACCCTTTGCGACACCCGCGGCGATGGTACCCACCCCCACCTCCGCCACCAGCTTCACGTTGATCCGAGCGTGCTGGTTGGCGTTCTTGAGGTCATGGATCAGTTCAGCCAGATCCTCGATCGAGTAAATGTCGTGATGGGGGGGCGGCGAGATCAATCCCACACCAGGTGTCGAGTATCGCACCTTGGCGATCCAGGGATAGACCTTGCGACCCGGCAACTGTCCTCCTTCTCCAGGTTTTGCGCCCTGGGCCATTTTGATCTGGAGCTCCTGGGCGTTGACGAGATACTCACTGGTGACACCAAACCTTCCCGAAGCGACCTGCTTGATGGCGCTGGAGCGTGAGTCCCCGTTGGGGTCGGGGATGTAGCGCACAGGATCCTCCCCGCCTTCGCCGGAATTGCTCTTGCCGCCGATCCGATTCATGGCGATGGCGAGCGTTTCGTGGGTCTCCTGGCTGATGGAGCCGTAGGACATCGCCCCGGTCTTAAAACGCCTGCAGATGGATTCCACCGGCTCGACGTCCTCAAGCGGAATCGGTTCGGGTGTCAGCTTGAGTTCCAGAAGTCCGCGTAGCGTGGCAAGCTGTTGGGACTGGTTGTTTACCAGTTCCGCATACTCCTTATAGGCTTGGTAGTCGTTCGTGCGAGACGCGACCTGCAGCATGTGCACCGTGTCCGGGTTGTACATGTGGTACTCCCCCTCACGGCGCCACTGATACTGGCCACCGACGTCGAGTGTCCGGCCGTTGACCGGGCGGTCGGGGAAAGCACGTGCGTGCCGAATCTGGACTTCCTGTGCCAGCACGTCAATCCCGACGCCTTCCACGCGCGACGGGGTCCAGGTGAAGTACTTGTCGATCAGAGTGTGGTTAAGGCCAACCGCCTCAAAGATCTGAGCACCCCGGTAGCTTTGGATCGTGGAGATGCCCATCTTCGACGTTACCTTAACGACACCCTTCACCGCGGCCTTGATGTAGTTTTTCACAGCCCGGTCGAGGGTGATGTCCGTCAGCATCCCCTGCGAAATCATGTCGTCGAGCGTTTCGTACGCGAGATAGGGATTGATTGCGCCGGCACCATAGCCGATCAAGACCGCGAAGTGGTGCACCTCGCGTGGCTCTCCGGATTCGAGCACCAATCCCACCTTCGTCCGCGTGCCTTCCCGAATGAGGTGATGGTGGAGACCTGACACCGCCAGGAGTGCCGGTATGGGTGCGTTGTCACCGTCGACCCCCCGGTCCGACAGAATGAGGATGTTGGCCCCTTCGGAGATGGCGCGGCTTGCTTGGCGGCATAACTCACTCATGGGCCGCTCCAATCCCGGACCTCCCTCGTGGACCTTGAAGAGAATGGGCAGCGTCACCGCCTTGAAACCAGGAACGTCGATGTGCCGGAGTTTCTCCAGTTCTTCATTTGTCAGGATCGGTGTTTTTAGCCTGATTTGGCGGCAGCTTTCCGGTTCCGGGACAAGGAGATTCCGTTCAGAACCGAGCATCGTTTCCGTGGCCGTAATGATCTCCTCACGGATGGAATCGATGGGCGGGTTGGTGACTTGTGCAAAGAGCTGCTTGAAATAGTTGTAGAGCAGTTGAGACCTGTTGGACAGCACCGCCAGCGGCGTGTCGGTCCCCATGGACCCGACGGGTTCAACGCCATCCTTGGCCATCGGTCCCATAATAATGCGCAGTTCTTCGAAGGTGTAGCCGAACGCCTGCTGGCGCTTGAGCACGGTCTCACGATCCCGTTCCCGAATATGGGGAGGTTGGGGTAGATCTTCGAGCGGTGCCAAATGCTCATTCAGCCACAGGCGGTAGGGATGCTCGGTTGACATCCGGTGCTTCAACTCCTCGTCCCCCACGATGCGTCCCTCTTCGGTATCCACCAGCAGCATTCGGCCTGGCTGGAGACGCCCCTTGTGGAGTACGCGTTCCGGGGAGACATCGAGCACTCCAACCTCGGATGCCATGATGACGAGGTCGTCCTTCGTCACGTAATAACGCGACGGGCGCAGACCGTTCCGGTCGAGCACCGCACCGACGCGTGTCCCGTCGGTAAAGGCAATGGAGGCGGGACCATCCCACGGTTCCATGAGGCTACTGTGATACTCGTAGAACGCCTTCTTTTCGTCGCTCATGCTCTCGTGGTTCGACCACGGTTCCGGGATCATCATCATGACGGCGTGCGGCAGAGATCGGCCGGCGAGCACGAGAAGCTCCAGGCAGTTGTCGAACATGGCCGAGTCGCTTCCATCGGGCTGGATAATGGGAAGGATCTTGGGTACATCATCCCCGAAGAGATCGGACGCGAACATCGACTGCCGTGTGTACATCCAGTTCACGTTCCCCCGCAGGGTGTTGATCTCGCCGTTGTGGATCATGTACCGGTACGGATGCGCGCGTTCCCAACTGGGGAAGGTGTTTGTGCTGAATCGCGAATGGATCAGGACAAGCGCGGATTCCATGGCCGGGTCCGACAGATCGGGGTAGTATTCCCTGACCTGCTCCGCGATGAGCATCCCCTTGTAGACGACCGTCTTATGCGAGAGGCTGGTGAGGTAGAAGTATTCACCACCCTTCATGCCCGAGTACCGGATGGCATTCTCGGCTCGCTTCCGGATGACGTAGAGTTTGCGCTCGAACGCCAGTTCGTCCTGGATCTTGGGATCACATCCGATGAAAACCTGCCGCACGAACGGTTCACACGACAGGGCCGTGTGTCCCAATGAGGCGTTGTTGGTCGGGACAGTCCGCCATCCGAGAAGGTGCTGTCCTTCCTCAGCAATGATCTCCTCGAAACGCTTCTCGCAGCTCCGGCGCTGGGAAGGATCGGGGGGGAGGAACACCGTCCCAACACCGTACTCGCCGAAGCCAGGGAGGTGCATGCCGGCCTCGGCACATGCCTTCTGGAAAAACGCGTGCGGAGTTTGCAACAGGATACCTGCGCCATCGCCGGTGTTGGGTTCAGCGCCACGGGCACCCCGATGGGTCAGGTTGTCGAGCACGGTGAGCGCCTGGCGCACGATTTCGTTCGACTTTGCGCCCTTGACGTTCACGACAAAGCCGATGCCGCATGCGTCGTGCTCGAATCGTGGATCGTAGAGCCCCTGTTTAGGAGGCAATCCATTGGGTTTCATAATTGTATCCCTTCATCGAGAACATCGTCGCTGCGTCGAATCCGATTCTTCAGGGATCATGCGGAAACCGAAAGTCGTATCACGGCTTCGGCGCGTCAAGGCTCGGAGTGGGCAAGGATGTCCTCGGGTGCGATCAATGTAGTGAAAGAGGCCACACGTTGACAGGTAAGAGTCAAGGGGGCCTCCGCCTGAGACCACCAAGCAACACTAAAGTAGGGAAAAATGGGCTTGTGTGTCAAGGGAAAAGCGTTGCAACATATGGTAGTTAAGGATAATTGGGTTAAGGGGGTTGGCAAGCTTTGAAGTGAAAGGCTAGATGTCTGCGTTAGCAGATGATCGGGCTCTTTGTGGACGTAAGACGATACTGACAGATACGGGCAAACGACCTATTTATGATGACTTACGATTTGTGGGCTCTCGACCGGCCGCGGCGAGCAGGGCGACGACCGCTGCCCTGTCGAGTTCCTCCCAGTGTCCCGCCCACAGGCCCCGTGGTAGGCGTACCGGTCCGTAGCGAATGCGGATCAGGCGGCTGACCCTGGCACCGACCGCCTCCCACAGGCGGTGGACTTCGCGCCTGCGTCCCTCTTTGAGCGTCACATGGTACCAGTGGTTTCTCCCCTCGCCGCCGGCATCGCGTATCGAATCAAAATGGGCCGGTCCGTCCTCTAGGGCCACGCGTGTCTTCAGTTGACGCAACTTTTCGTCATCAACGCTGCCAAGTACTCGCACGGCGTACTCGCGCTCGATCTCTTGGGAGGGATGCATCAAACGATTAGCAAGTTCCCCGTCGGTGCTTAAGAGGAGCAGGCCGGTCGTGTTCATATCCAGGCGGCCAACGGCCACCCAGCGGCCACGGTGCAACTTTGGTAAGTGATCGAAAACCGTAGGCCGTCGCTGCGGGTCAGAGCGGGTACACACCTCGCCGACGCGTTTGTGGTACGCCAGGACCCGGCGCTCTGGTAGAGTTTTTGGGATGGGAATGACGCGCCCATCGACGCGGATGATCGCGTGAGGTTCAACACGGTCCCCGAGCTTGGCGCGCTTGTCCTCGACCGAGACGCGCCCTTGCTCGATCCATCGCTCCATCTCGCGGCGCGAGCCGATCCCAGCGCGGGCCAATACTTTCTGCAATTTTTCACTCATGACTCATCACCATTCTGGCATCGAAGGGCAAGTGCGGCCCGTGTCGTGGGCTTCGGAGAACCTATCGACCTCCCATTCCTGCAAGGGGTACCGGATGACCCACGGATGTGTCCCTATATACTACCATGATGATGTCAAGTGGAGGCCCCGCCTTATGGTGGACAGTCGCGGGGCAGGAATCGAAGTGTCACTTTCGGCAGACAGCCACCAAATTCTTCCGCACTGGGAACAGGCTGGCTGGCCAATGCGACGAAGACGCTGGCCTCCGCCGGCCCGGGGTCGGGAAAGAGGATGGCCTGGACTCGCGTGAGGAGATGAATCGACTGGTTACGGAGAAAGTGATAGGTGACTCTGCAGTATCGCCCATGGGGTACAACCACTCGGTAGGCGGCCTGACATGCGGGGCGCGCGGGACTTCACCTCAGGTAGTGCTCCGTGATGCGCCGCCACGCATACATGCCGGCACCTGTACCCACCATACTGAGCACAAACGCCGTCATCAATCCCCTATGCGCTCCGAGCCACCACCCTATCCAGCCACCCAGTATGGCAGCGACGATGGCAAGAAGTTTCTGCATGGCGTGACCCCATTTACATATCAGAGATAACGGCTATCGGCCTAACGGCTTGCTGCTCAGCTGTTGCGAACAACGGGCCTACCACCAGCGCAAACCTCCGAAAACCTGAACAGTACCAGGGGTCGAATCGGCCAGCGGTCTCCGCGGTCAACTACCGGACCTTGTAGGTGGCCGTTTGGAGTTTGCGGATGAGCATTAGCGGCCTAGAGAGGTGAGGATCTCAGAACTGTCCAGATGCGAGCGCTAATATCACCTTGTCGTTGGTCGTGCGGAGACGATCCGAGAGCAGCTTCACTACGTTTGAAAGCACGATGTAAGCCAGATCATGATTGTGACGAAGAAGCCGCTGAAAGGTTTTTTTCTTGAGAACTAACATGGAACACGGTTCATGGGCGGTGGCGGATGCGCTACGGACCACGTCATCTTCAATCACCGCCATCTCACCGAAAGCCTGGGTGGGCTCGAGGATTGCCAGCGCCTCTTCTCCAACTCCCACACCGGCAAGCTGCCGTGAAATGCGAATCTTTCCATTGAGGATCAGGTAGAGTTCCTCGCCGGGATCGCCTTCCTTGAAGATCACGGCGTTTTGGTCAAATTGCTGCATGCTGGAGATTCCAAGGATGGACTCCAGCTGTCTTGGATCCAGCCCATAAAATATAACTACTTCTGAAAGTTGGGTTGCCAAATCCTTCATAGCAATGACCGTCCTAGCCGATGGCGACTGCCTCCCACTTACCGGAGTGGTCCGCGTAGCAGCCGAATATTATCAACCCAGGCAGTACCCCTGCCGTCGACAACGATGTTCAGCTTTATGTTGTCGGGATTTTCTCCCTTTCGCAGTAAAAAGGGCGTCTCTGCCGTTGTCCACTCTGTGGTTCCGGTGAGGGGAGTCTGAAGGCCCCGCGAGAAGAACTCCCCCTTGCCCGGGAAATGGCACCACATCTCCAAGTACACCCTGCCATCCACCCCATCGGTACGAACCTTGGCCTGGTAGATCACGCGGGCATTTTCGACATCCACATCGCCGGTTTCAAATAATCGCACGACGGTAGGCTGTTTCGCGTTTATTCGAAGTGAGCCGCTGCCGTCGCTTGAGATGCGGTTGTCAAACTCCACATGGGACCGTGTGATGATCCCGTCGCTGCTATCGATAGGAAAATGTTTCAACTCGACCACGGGCGTGGTTGGATGAGAACAACCAACAACGAGAAGGGTCAACGCCGAGACACGCGATCCGAGACACCTTCTGGCCATAGCCCTTGGTCCTTGTTGTGGTGGTATCTTCCCGGGAAGCAGCCACGCATTACAAACCCCGTGCAAAACCAGTGCCACCGGGCACCTATCGGGTCGCCTTTTGTGGTGAAGTCTTCCTGTGTAGTGTGCTTTTCGGGCATCAATTACCTGGTCATAGGGCGAGCCTTTTCTCTTGGAGGTTCCTGGCCTCTGTGGGACAGTGCCCCCATGCCGATCGGATTCGGATGCCTGAATCGAGCTCGTTGGGCCTGGGGACTGATGGTTGCGGTGGCCCTCGGACTGCCATGGCCGGCGCCGGCCGATGGCTGGGGTCTTGAGGCGCACGTCCTCATCAACCGGGCGGCATGCACCACAGTGCCAGGGCCGCTTCGTCGCTTTTTCATGAGACATCAGGCCTTCATCGGCGAACATGGGAAGGACCCTGATACGGTCTTCACTGTAAGGGAGGGGGAAGCCGAGCGGATGCGCCACTGGATAGACTTGGACGAACTGGACCGCTTCCCCTTCCGAAATATTCCGCGGAACTACGAAAAGGCGTTGGCGAAGTACGGCCGGGAGCGGCTGAAGGAGGCCGGGCTTTTGCCTTGGCGGATCGCCGAGCTCTATGCGAGGCTGGTGCAGGCCATGAGGGAGTCGGACTGGAAGCGCGTGCCGCTCTTTGCGGCGCATCTCGGCCACTATGTGGCCGACGGACATCAGCCGCTTCACACCACGACGAACTATGACGGCCAGCTCACCGGCAACCAGGGGATCCACAAGCGTTTTGAGAATGAGATGATCCGCCGGCACCTAGGCCAATACCAGGACTTAGCCGCGTTCACCCAACCGGCTCAACGGACCGCCGACCCCGTGGGCTTTACGTTTGATTTTCTGATTGATAGTTATGTCTGGGTGGATAACCTGTTGCGCGCCGACACCCTGGCGAGACACGGAGTGCACGGCTATCATGATGCGTATTATGCGGCACTCTACGTCTTTGCCGGCAAGTTGGCCAAGCTCAGCATGGCACAGGCAGCCACGGACCTCGGGAGCCTCTGGTACAGTGCCTGGATCGAAGCAGGCCAACCCAAGGTCCCGTAGTGCCGGGCCAACTTACTTCGCCTTACTTCGTCCTCGGTCGTCGGCCATCCTCAACGTACAACCGCGTACGCCTCCAGTGGCCTCCTTGCTGCGTCCTCGTCATGCTCGGAATTTGGCCCGGCACGACTGTGCCTGGGAGTGCATAGTTCATAGTACAATAACCGGGCCGAGTTCGAGTACGGTGCCGATTTGGTGGGGGGAGTGGGATTCGACAGGTCAATGGGTCGCGCCACCCGCGAGCCGGCGAGGGGAGAGAATCCTGAGGAAGGCGGAAACTGGTTTGCGTCCGGCCGGGGTCCCGCCGCCGGAGCGGAGCGCAGGCGGGGGTGGCCGCCCTGATGCCGCACGACCCGCTTGGCGCGTATTGGTGAACTTGCGGTAGCGCACCTCATGGAATTTTCCGCCGACGAGGGATGTCTACCCGAGCTGGTGAGCGGAAGGGCGATAGGACCCGCTGATTATGACTCCTTCCGGGGGAGAGGAGAGGGCGGAGGACATGTCAAAACTAAGAAGGCCGACGCCCCGGGGCAAACGACAGGTAAGGCGAGGACGGCGGCATGGTCGGTCGGGTCCGCGGAAGCGGATCACGGTCTTCTTGAGTGCCCCCTTGGTCAAGAAACTCAGCCGGGTTCTCACCGCGGATGGGCGGTCCATGGAAGAATGCCTTGAGGAGGCTTTAGGTCAATGGCTCATCCACCGCCAGGTGGCGGATGAGACCAGGTCGAGGGGTTGACGGGAATGACCCTCCCAGGTATGCTTCCGATCGACCGAATGTGAGCCTTTTCCCTGGGGTTGGCCTGCCATGACCGAATCTTTTCGAAAGCGGGGACCGAAGTTCTGGGGGTTCTGCCTAGGAACGAGCTGGATGATCCTCCTGACGGCGGTATTCGGGTTCATGGTCTCGGGCTATTTGGAGATGTTCGGGATCAAGGGGGCCCTCTTTGCCGTGTCCTTGGTACCCCTCTCGGCCCCGGTCTTTCCTTTAGTTTCCTGGTATTACATCGGAAACTTCCCGTGGCTTTGGGTCCTCGGACTCCTGATTGCCTACTTCTTGGGGCGTATCATTTTGGCGGAGTAGCTGCCAACCCTTTGCGGGGATTAACAAGTCCTTGACACGATTGGGTTCGTCTTTCTAATATAAATTAGTCTACTGCCCCCCGGACGAGTGCCTCATCAGGAGGCGGGAATGCCTGCTATGCAGAGCCAGCGTCAAAATTATATCGGTGGGAAATGGGGTGGTGCCGCATCTGGGCGCACCTTTTCGGTGCATAGCCCCGCGACTGGAGAGGAACTGGAACACGTTCCCGACGCGGGCCCGCAGGACGCCGCTCGAGCCATCGAGGCGGCCCATCGCGTCTTCCCGGAATGGTCGAAGCTGGCCGCCCCCGAGCGGGCCACATTCCTCTTCAAGGCCCGAGATCTGATGCTCGAGCGAAAAGAGGCTCTGGCCCGAATCCTGACGGCGGAGCAGGGCAAGCCACTCTATGAGGCGCGGGGGGAGATTGCGTACGCCGCCGCATTTTTCACGTGGTTTGCAGAGGAAAGTAAGCGGGTCTACGGCGAAACTATCCCCGCCACTGTACCCCATAAGCGCCTCATGGTCATCAAACAGCCGGTAGGGGTGGTGGCGGCAATTACGCCGTGGAATTTCCCAGCCGCTATGGTGACGCGAAAGATCGCTCCGGCCCTGGCTGCCGGATGTACGGTGGTGCTGAAACCGGCTGAGCAGACCCCCCTGACCGCAATTGCCCTTTTCAAGATTTTCGAGGAGGTCGGTTTTCCGGCCGGTGTGGCGAATCTGATCACGACTCAGGATCCGAGAGGGGTGGGGCGAGAGTTTCTGGAGAATCCTCTGGTTCGTATGATTGCCTTTACCGGCTCAACCGAGGTCGGGAAGCTCCTCATGCGGGGAGCGGCTGAGCAGGTGAAGCGGGTCTCGTTGGAGTTGGGAGGTCATGCTCCCTTCATCGTCTTCGACGATGCCGACTTGGACAAGGCCGTGGTCGGCGCCATGGCCTCCAAATTCCGGAATATGGGGCAGACGTGTATTTGCGCCAACCGCATCTACGTTCACGAATCGGTGCTTGAGGCTTTCACCGCCAAGTTAGTAGAACAGGTGGAGCAGCTCAAGTTGGGAAACGGCCTCGAAGAAGGGGTGCAGGTCGGTCCTTTGATTGATGAACAAGGATTCAAAAAGGTTTGCACCCATGTAGAGGACGCCGTCGCCAAGGGGGCGAGGGTGCTCACCGGTGGTCAACCGCGAACGGATGGTCCCTTTGCCCAAGGCCGGTTCTTCTCGCCGACGGTCTTGACCGATATCAGGAAGGGGATGCGGATCCTTGAGGAGGAAACCTTTGGCCCTGTGGCTCCACTGATAGCGTTTCGGGACGAGGCGGAGGTGATCCAAGCCGCGAACGACACCCCGTACGGGCTTGCTGCCTACTTCTTTAGTCAGAATGTAAGTCGGTGCATCCGCGTGGCGGAGCAGCTGGAGTATGGGATTATTGGGGTAAACGATGGAATGCCCGCGGTTCCCCAGGCACCTTTCGGCGGGTTCAAGGAAAGTGGTGTGGGCCGCGAGGGAGGCCGGGAAGGAATCGAGGAGTTTTTGGAAGTGAAGTTTATCTCCCTGGGCCTGTAGGGTCCGGGTTCGAGGAGGAACATATGAGTTTTTTGGAAGGGAAGCTGGAGCCAGGCATCGTCACCACGTCGTTAGACTGGCTCTTTAATTGGGCCCGGAAGTCTTCCCCCTGGCCTATGACCTTTGGGTTGGCCTGCTGTGCGATTGAGATGATGGCTACGGGGGCCTCCCGGTTCGATATGGACCGGTTGGGGGCTGGCGTTTTCCGCGCTTCGCCGAGACAGTCGGATGTCATGATCGTGGCCGGGACCGTGACGGAGAAAATGGCACCCGTGATCAAGACCCTCTATGAGCAGATGCCCGAGCCGAAGTGGGTGATCGCCATGGGGGCCTGCGCCATTTCCGGGGGACCCTTTTACTACGATGCCTACCATGTGGTCAAAGGGGTGGACTTGGTGGTTCCCGTCGACGTCTACGTTCCCGGGTGTCCGCCTCGACCGGAAGCCCTCATTTACGGTGTGCTAAAACTGCAGGAAAAGATTGAACGGATGACCATCGCCAAGAAGAAGGCACAATGATCGATGACCGTTAGCCGATGACCGTTTTCTTCGGTCGTCGGACATCGGTGATCGAACTCTGAACCTTCAACCCTGAACCATGAATCCCATGTCCCACCTCAGGTTCATCGACACATCGGCCAGGGGCATCACCGACACCATGGGCCGCCCTCTCCGGGATCTCCGGATCTCGGTCACGGATCGCTGCAACTTCCGCTGCGTCTACTGCATGCCGAAGGAGGTCTTCGGCCGGGACCACCCCTTTCTTGAGCGCGGGCAGCTCCTTACGTTTGAGGAAATTGAACGCCTCGCCCGGCTCTTCCAACCCCTTGGGGTCGAGAAGATCCGCGTGACCGGAGGGGAGCCGCTGCTGCGCCGCAACCTAGAACGGTTGATCGCGCGGCTGGCCAGCATCCCGGACCTCGATCTGACGCTGACGACGAACGGAGCGCTCTTGGCCCAACAGGCGGCGGCGCTGAAGGCGGCGGGACTCCGGCGGATCACGGTAAGCCTGGACTCGGTGGACAATGCCGTCTTCCAGGCGATGAACGATGTGGGCTTTCCTGTCGAGGTGGTGCTCGAGGGGATCGAGGCCGCGGCGGCCGCGGGGCTCAAACCGGTCAAGATCAACATGGTGGTGAAGCGGGGGGTGAACGACGCAAGCATTCTGCCCATAGCCCGCCATTTCCGGGGGACAGCGCACATCGTCCGCTTCATCGAATACATGGACGTCGGCCAGACAAACGGGTGGCGGCTGGACGACGTCGTGCCGGCGGTCGAGGTCCTGAAGCGGATCCACACAGAGATGCCGCTGGAGCCGGTGGAGGCAGACTATCGGGGCGAGGTGGCCCAACGGTGGCGGTACCGTGACGGGGGGGGCGAGATTGGTGTCATCACCTCGGTGACGCAGGCATTCTGTTGTGATTGCACCCGCGCCCGACTGTCGGCGGAGGGGAAGCTGTATACCTGTCTCTTTGCGGCCGATGGCCACGACCTGCGGGCCCTGCTACGGGGGGGTGCCTCGGACGCGGAGATCAGCGAGGCAGTTGGCCGGATTTGGCGGGGGCGGGGCGATCGCTATTCGGAGATCCGGTCGGCCGAGACGGTCGGGCTCGACAAGATCGAGATGTCTTATATCGGGGGGTAAAATACGAACTGCACGTTGGCCGAGGTGATTTGGGAACAGATGGAGTACCAAGAGACGGTGACAAGTCAGAAATGTTTTCGTCGCGCCTTTCTCATGGAACCCCTTTTGGCAGATCGGTAGACGTCTGCGTCATCGGGGGAGGCGTCGTCGGGTGTAGTATCGCCTACCATTTGGCACGGAATTCCCGTCTCAAAATTCTTCTGCTAGAACAAGGACACCTTGGCAGTGGCTCCACGGGCCGTTCGGCAGGCGGTGTCCGGCGCCAGTTCCTTACCGAGATCCATATTCGACTCTCGATCGAAAGCCTGAAGATGTTTCACGTTTTCCGGGAGGAGATGGGGTGGGATCCTGACTTCCGGGAGGCCGGCTATCTCTTCCTTCTCAGCACCGACGAGGAACGGACCTTGTTTCGGAGAGGCGTGGAGCTCCAGAAACGTCTCGGGGTTTCCGTGGAGATCCTCTCCCCTTCCGAGATCCAGCGTCTTGTCCCGTGCCTCCGAGTCGACGACCTCCTCGAAGGGACCTACACCGGGGGAGATGGATACGCCTCTCCCTTTCAGGTGGTCTGGGGCTATGCCGAGAGGGCTAGCGATCTCGGGGTCCAGATTCGTGAGGGATGTGCGGTCACTGGCGTTCAAGTTGAGGGAGGGAAGGTGCAAGGGGTACGGTGTCGTGACGGCGAGATCGCCGCGCCGGTGGTGATCAATGCCGCCGGAGCTTATGCTGGTCTTGTCGGACAGATGGCGGGAGTGGAGGTCCCGGTCACTCCGTGGAGGCGTCAGCTTTTTGTCACCGCCCCCGTTCCTGACTTTGCCCGAGAGGTCCCAGTAACGATCGATGTCCAGCGAGGCTGGTACGTCCGGCGAGAGGAGGGAGGAGCACTTATCCCGGCGCCCACCGATCGTCACTCGAGTTTCAACACCACAGTCGACTGGGAGGTCGTCCCGGAGGTCCGGGCTGCATGTGCGCACCGGGTCCCGACCCTGGCAGACGCAGAGATCGTGGGGGGGTGGGCGGGTCTCTATGACATCTCTCCTGATAACCACCCTATCCTGGCAGAAAGTGAGGTGCAGGGATTCTTTTTGGCGTGCGGCTTCAGTGGCCATGGATTTATGCACGGGCCTGTGGCTGGAAAGCTCATGGCCGAATTGATCTTGAATGGGCAGACCACAGAAATTGACATCGCTCCGCTCTCGGCGCAGAGGTTTCGCGAACCAAGGTTAATTCACGAAGCGATCACGATGCACGGGGTCACGGAGTTCCGTAATCCGACGACCGACGACCGATAACCGACGACAAGAAAGTAACTGGTGGGCAGTAGCTAGTGGCCGGTGGTTTTTACCAATCACCGATCACCAACCACCTACTTTGTGACGTTGGACTTTGGACATTGGACTTTGGACCATGAACCGTGAACGGCTATGAAAGAAGCACTTCTAATTATTGCGGCCAGTGAGCGGGACGCCGACCTGTACTACGCCACTCGTTTCCTGGCCCCCGATCCGTTTCCGTTTTTTCAGATCGGGACAGAGCGGGTCATTATGGTGAGCGACTTAGAACTTGGCCGGGCCAAGAGCCAGGCGGCCGTCGAAACGATTCTGCCGCTGCAAAAGTATGAGGACCGGGCGATGGAGCGAATGAAGCAGTCGACCCTTCTCGACGCGGTCGATGAGGGGCTCAGGGAGCGGCGGGTCCAGCAGCTCTTGGTTCCGGGAAACTTTCCCACCGAATACGCGGACAAGCTGCGGAGCCGGGGATATGAGGTCCGGGTGAAGGAGGGCACCTTTCTTGAAGAACGGCTGGTCAAATCGGACGTCGAGATTGGATGGATTGCCGAGACGCAACGTCTGGCTGAAGAAGCGATGGAAACAGCCATCCAGGCCATCCGGGAGGCCGAAATCCGCGGAAACGAGCTGTATCGAGCAGGCGAGCGCCTGAACTCGGAAGGGGTGAGAAGGCTGATCCAACACGCCTTGCTCGACCGCGATTGTTTCGCCGAGCACACCATCGTGGCCGGGGGTGAGCACGGCAGTGACCCGCATCATGAGGGGACAGGTCCACTCCTAGCCCATCGGCCCATTGTCATTGATATTTTTCCCCGTTCGAGCGGGACCCGCTACTTCGCCGACATTACCCGGACGGTGGTCAAGGGACGTGCCTCTTTGCGGGTGAAGCAGATGTATGAGGCAGTTCTTGAGGCGCAGGCGCAGGCGGTTGCCCTCATCCGGCATGAGGCCGACGGGGCCGCAATTCATCAAGAGGTAACGGCAGTTTTCGAACGCTTAGGCTTTCACACCGCAGAGGCAGACGGGCGAATGCAGGGATTCTTTCATGGCACGGGCCATGGTCTGGGTCTGGAAATCCACGAAGCCCCTCGAATCGGAAAGCGGGGAGCGGTCCTACGCGCAGGAAATGTGGTGACCGTCGAGCCGGGCCTCTATTACTCAGGGGAGGGTGGAGTGCGCATCGAGGATGTAGTGGTGGTGACCGAGACCGGGTGTCGGAACCTCACTCAGTTTCAAAAAGTATTGGAAATATAAGGGGAGAGTGGTCCCAATCACCTTGACAGGACCCCCTGATTTCCCTATAATCACTAGTACCCACCAGTAAGTAATCAGCGAGGTAGGGATGGATGTGAAGCTTCCGATTTACATGGATTATCATGCCACGACCCCTGTAGACCCCGAAGTCATGGAGGCAATGCTCCCCTATTTTCGGGAGCACTTTGGCAATCCCTCTTCGCGAACTCACGTCTTCGGGTGGACGGCTGAATCCGCCGTCGAGAAGGCGCGAGAGCAGATCAGCCACCTCATCGGGTGCAAGCCAATGGAGGTTGTTTTCACGTCGGGGGCCACCGAATCGAACAATGTGGCACTCAAAGGGGTTGCGTGGGCTTACCGGGACCGGGGAAACCACATCATTACCACAGCCATCGAACACCATGCGGTCCTCGATGCGTGTGGCCGTCTCGAGAAGGAGGGTTTTGACGTTACCTATCTTCCGGTCGATCGGAGCGGGCTCGTGGATCCCTTCCATGTGGAGGAAGCGATCACAGATCGGACCATCCTGGTGAGCGTCATTGCTGCTCATAATGAAATTGGTACCGTGCAGCCCCTCGCTGAGGTCGGTCGCATTTGCAAGGCTCGGGGCGTGCTGTTTCATTCTGATGCGGCTCAGGCCCTCGGGAAGATTTCCTTGAAGGTAGATGACCTTCAAGCAGACCTGGTTTCGTTCTCTGCTCACAAGGTGTACGGCCCCAAAGGGGTGGGGTCCCTGTATTGCCGGATGACCCGACCGGCGGTGAAGCTTGTCCCCCTCTTTGACGGTGGCGGTCAGGAGCGAGGGCGCCGTTCAGGGACTCAGAATGTCTCCGGGATCGCAGGCTTCGGGAAGGCCTGTGAGGTTGCCTCCCGAGTGATGGCCGAGGAGGGGAACCGCCTGACGGAACTGCGGGAGTATTTGAAATCTGAGATCTTTCGACGGATCGCTGGGGTGTATCTTAATGGGCATCCGGAGCGGCGGCTGCCGGGGAACCTCAACCTGAGCTTTGCCAGGGTGGAGGGGGAGGCTTTACTGCTCAGCATGAAGGACGTGGCCGTCTCCTCGGGCTCGGCCTGCACCTCGACCACCATGGAACCCTCCTACGTCCTTCTTGCCTTAGGGGTACGGGATGAGCTGGCCAGGGCAAGTATCCGATTTGGCCTGGGGCGCTGGAGCACCAAGGAGGAGGTCGATTATACGGTGCAGAAGTTGACAGAGCGGGTGGAACGGCTTCGTGCGATGTCCAGTGGGTGGCCGGCCACCAAAGGACGCAACGTCAGTGTTCAGGATACACCAAGCTAGTCTGCGGCACGAGGACTACGAGGAGGTAGAAGGGCAATGATTACGGTATCGGCAACAGCAGTAGCGAAGCTCAAAGACCTCATGGCCCAGGATGGGATCGAGGGCCAGGGGCTGCGCGTCCGAGTAAGGGGGGGCGGATGCTCCGGGTACGAGTACCAGCTTGCCTTCGATACCCCCCGGGAGGGGGACCAGGTCGTCGAGCAGGACGGAGTCAAAGTGGTGATAGATCCGAAGAGCCTACTGTTCCTCACCGGCTCGGAGATCGATTTTGACGACGGGTTGACCGGGGCAGGCTTCGCTATCAAGAACCCGAACGCCAAAGGGTCCTGCGGCTGCGGGCAGTCCTTCCAAGCCTAAAAACCCTCCGGGTGAGCGCTCGACAGGAGGTGTGCTGTGAAGGTTGAGCTGCTCGATGGCGAGCAGCAATCTGTAGAGGAGGAGATCAAGCGCGGCATCCTCTTCACGACCGTGGAGAAGATGGTGAACTGGGCGCGCCGTTCCTCTCTCTGGCCAGCCACCTTTGGGCTCGCGTGCTGCGCGATCGAGATGATGGCCACTGCTGCCTCTCGATTTGATCTTGCTCGATTCGGGGCGGAGGTCTTTCGCGCCTCGCCCCGCCAGGCGGACCTGATGATCGTCTCCGGACGGGTCAGTAAAAAGATGGTCCCCGTCCTGCGGCGAGTCTACGATCAGATGCCTGAACCCAAGTGGGTGATTGCCATGGGGGCCTGCGCCTCCTGTGGAGGGATCTTTAACGACTACGCTATCGTCCAGGGGGTGGATCAGATCGTGCCGGTGGACGTGTACGTACCCGGTTGTCCCCCACGTCCTGAGCAGTTGATCCACGGCATTATGATGTTGCAAGAGAAGATCGCGAAGGAGCGTCACCGGACGGAGGACTTGATAAGCCTGCCCTGGCGTCGCCAGAAGGCGTAATCCGACGGAGGCGTGCCGGAGATGCAGGGGACGGCGCGACCTGCCGGAAATCCTTCGCGAGGAAGGAGAGAAGTATGACAACCGAAGCGGGAACTCCACCGCGTTCAAAGGTGCCCAAGCGCCACGAAGAGCTGGAGGAGGTGGTTGTTCGCTTCGCGGGAGATTCGGGCGATGGGATGCAGCTCGCCGGGATGCAATTCACCAACGAGACCGCCGTGGCGGGCAGTGACCTTGCGACGCTGCCCGATTTCCCCGCTGAAATCCGGGCGCCCCCCGGGACCCTCTTCGGGGTGAGCGGCTTTCAGATCAATTTCAGCAGCCACGATATCTTTACGCCGGGAGACAACCCCGATGTCCTGGTGATGATGAACCCGGCAGCCCTCAAGGTGAACTTGCGGGATCTGAAGCCGGGCGGGATCATCATTGCGGACACCGCGGAGTTTACCGAGAATAACCTGAGGAAAGCCGGCTATGCCACCAATCCCCTTGAAGACGGCTCCCTCGTGAAATACCAGGTCTTCCCGCTGGATATCACCAATATGACCTTACGGGCGGTAGAGGGGCTGAACCTCAATACCAAGG
>Ga0255058_10000713_pt1 | contig 19145 bp, 19 predicted proteins | sample Cases_109_9_MG_FD_188637 | JGI IMG/M metagenome (GOLD analysis project Ga0255058, IMG submission 188637) | Seawater microbial communities from Amundsen Gulf, Northwest Territories, Canada - Cases_109_9 | ecosystem: Environmental > Aquatic > Marine > Gulf | place: Canada: Northwest Territories... | reverse complement strand
ACCGTGATTGCGGCCACGATCGGTATCGCCTGGGTACCAAAACCGTCGTCGTCGAGAACGTCCTCGAAGCGGTACTCGCCATCCGGGATCGCGGCGATGACCGCTCGCATCAGTCGCTCGCCGTAGTCGATGAGATCGCTCATCCGCGCCGCGAGCTCAACCGACCCGTGCTTCATCAGCGCATCGCCAAGCCGCCGAGTGCCGACCGCATGGGCCGCCTGCTGAGCCCGTAGGTCGCCGCCACGCTCGGACGGCGTTCGGACATTGGCCAGCACCAGGTTCCAGATGTCGTCCCGGCGCGATCCGGCCACGACGATCTTGGTCGGCGGGATCCGCAGCCCCTCCTGATAGATATCTCGGCTCAACGGCATCGAGCCCGGTGACGCGCCACCCATGTCGGCGTGGTGTGCGCGAGAAGCCAGAAAGGCGAACGGTGGCTCACCGTCGGCGGCAAAGACGGGGCTCACCATCGTTACGTCGGGCAAGTGCGTGCCACCGCAGAACGGATCGTTGAGCGCGACGATGTCGCCCGGTTGCCACTCGTCGAACGCACTCAGCGCCGCCGCGACGGATAACGGCATCGCACCCAAGTGAACCGGGATCGCCGCCGCCTGGGCGACGAGCTGACCCTGACCGTCGAAGAGCGCAGTCGAGCAATCGCGCCGCTCCTTGATGTTGGGTGAGTATGCGGTGCGGACCAGCGTGGCCAGCATCTCGTCGGCGAGACTGGCGAAAAGCCCCGCGAAGAGCGATCGCTCCGCAGCGGCTGCCAAACGTGGCTTCACGCTGCCCGCGAAACGAGGAGCAGGTGTCCGTACGCGTCGACTCTCGCCGACCAGCCGGTCGGTAAGTACGTCGTAGCGTAGGGCTCGACCAGGAGCGCTGGTCCGACAATTTGGGTGGCCGCGGCCAACGCCGTTCGGTCGATGACTGTCACATCATCACGCTCATCCAACGTGGCTTCCTTGACGCTCACGCCGTCTCTGAGTTCAGCTGGTGGTGGTCGTTCAACGGCTGCTGCCACGCGAAGCCGCACGGTCACGATTTCAATCGGCTCCTCTTCGGCCGAGTAACCGTGGTATCGCTTGTGGGCGGCATGAAACGCCGTTGCCACCGCTGCCGGATCGTCGTACCAGCCAACCGTCAGCTCGTGCGACTGACCGCGGTATCGAGCATCGGCGGTACGAGTCACAGCGACCGACTCTCGACCGACCCGCTCTCGATCGAACGCCGCGCGGGCTTCGACCTCGAGGCTGGCGAACACATCCGCCAGGTCGGCATCCGACCCCAACGGTCGCATTACCGTGCGGCTGTACTCCTTGACGACATCACTCTCAGCTGCGCCCCGTGCCGACAGGACGCCTGGATCGCGGGGCACGATGACGCTCGTCAACCCGAGCGACTCGGCCAGTGCGCAGGCGTGAAGCCCAGCGGCGCCACCAAACGCGATCATCGCGAAGTCGCGCGGATCGTGGCCCCGCTGAACCGAGATCACGCGCACGGCGCGCTCCATGTTGGCATTGACAACCGCGATGACACTCCGCGCCGCAGCTTCGCGATCGACACCCATCGCTTCGGCCAACTGCTCGATCGCGGTTTCGGCGCGCTCGATGTCGAGTGCCATCCGGCCACCGAGGAAACGGCTTGGATCGATTCGCCGAAGTAGCAGGTTGGCATCGGTTACGGTCGGGTCACCGCCGAGACCGTAGCAGGCCGGACCCGGATCCGCTCCCGCGCTCTCGGGCCCCACCAGCAGCGCCCCACCGGCGTCGAGCCTGGCAATTGATCCACCCCCTGCACCGACCGTATGGATGTCGACCATCGACGCTTGGATCGGCAGACCACCGATCACCGTTTGGGTTGTTTTCCCGAGCTGACCGTCAATCAGCGAGATGTCGGCGGACGTTCCGCCCATGTCCAGCGAGATCACTTTCGGATCTGGCCCGACCGTCTGACGGGCCACCTCGAGCGCTCCCATCGCACCCGCCGCAGGACCCGAAAGCACCGTCGCGACGGCGCGCTCCGCTGCCGCCGTGTGGCTCAAGCTTCCGCCCCCCGAGTGAACGACTTGCAGGCGACCTATTCCGGCGCTTGCCGCGCCATCAGCCAACCGCCCCACGTAGCGCCGAACCACAGGCGCGACATAGGCGTTGACAACCGTGGTGCTGGTACGCTCGTACTCGCGAAACTCGGGTGCGATCTCGCACGACAGCGAGACATCCAGACCGCGCGCTCTCGCCGCTTCACCGATCGCGCGTTCGTGCTCCGGCGCCAGAAACGAGAACAACAAACAAACCGCCAACGACTCAGTGTCGGCGGCAAGCCCGTCGAGGACGCGCTCGATCTCAGCCGGCGTTAGAGCTTCGAGAACCTCGCCATCGGCGGTCACCCGTTCGTCGACTTCGAAGCGCATGGTATCGGGAACGAGAGGCGGCTCACGTCGTGCCGATAGGTCGTAGAGGTGTGGCCGCGTCTGCCGTCCGATCGCGAGGACGTCCTTGAAGCCTCGGGTCGTGATAAGCGCCGAGCGCGCCCCCTTTCGCTCGAGGAGCGCATTGGTCGCCACTGTCGACGCGTGGACGAGCGTCGTCTCCGCTGGGTCGGATCGCTCTTCGCCCAATTCGAGGAGCTTCGTCAACCCGTCCAACACCCCGCGGGCAAAATCGTCAGGTGTGGAGGGGACCTTCCACGTCCAGACACCGGACTCATGCACGGCCACGAAGTCGGTGAACGTACCACCGGTGTCTGCGCCAATTATCATGCGAGCCAATCTAAGCCTGGCCACACAACCAGAATAGGAACGGACGGAGAACCGTTAGGTGCGAGTCGCCAGGCGGGGGTTGGTGATTGAGGCGTGGTGAATGATGGCATGCCTCGGAGGCCGAGCCAGCGGTCTTCTGCTGGCCGTGGTTCGACGGTTCAGTCAATTCAGCAGGTCTAGCCAATGGCTGCCCGCTTCACGCACAGACTACCTATTTTTGAGAATCACAGCCGGCTAGAGCATCAAACCACCACTGCTCTGTAGCACCTGGCCGGTGATCCACGACGCGTCGTCGCTCGCGAGGAACGCGACGGCTCGGGCAATGTCCTCAGGTTGGCCAATGCGACCGAGAGGTGTTTGGGCGACCATGCCTTCGATCATTTCCTGGGGCACGGAGTCGCTCATGTCTGACTTCGTCACGCCCGGGGCGACCGAGTTGACGCGGATACCTTGCGGCCCAAGCTCCACCGCCAGAGCTGAAGTGATGCGCTCCATCGCGGCCTTCGAACCTGCATAGGCTGAGGTTCCTGGCATCGACACTCTGGCGATGGTCGAGGAGATATTGACGACCGCACCCCCATTTTGGGAAAGAGAGGGGATCGCCTCACGGGTGGTGATCAACACGCCCTCCACGTTGACAGCAAAAGTCTGTTGGATTGCGTCGTCGCTGAGTTCGACCAGAGGTCCCAATGAGCCCATCCCTGCGTTGTTGACGAGGATGTCCAGGCGCTCGAACTGTTCGATGACAAAACGAACAGCATTGGCCGGCGCGCCTTTCTCGGTGACGTCCGTTGTGATGTAGCGAACCGCATCCGGAAATTCGGCGGCGAGCTGCGCGAGGGGCTCCTCCCGGCGACCGGTGACGACCACCCTGGCTCCTTCGGCGACCAGAGCTTTGGCGACGGCTCGACCGATGCCGGTGCCTCCACCGGTGATGAGTGCGACTTTGTTCGTGAATCGTGGCATGGTTCTTTCCTTTGTAGAGTGTGATTGCTTTGTTGATCGGACGTTGTTCAGTGTTCTTCGGAACTTGGCGCAGACCCGAGTACTCCCGTCATCTCACGCGGTTCTTCGGCGATCAAGATCCTCAATTGGCAACGCAGGCTGTCTTCAACTAATCAATACGAAGACTAGTAGTCACGACAAAGCAGTGGTCGAACGTGAAGACATCCACGCCGCCTAACCGCTCAATCCATTCGGGCTCAGTTAGATCGGTGCACGTCTGCGCGAGAGCATCCATATAGATATCGAAGAGTGCCATGCCATTGCTAAAACCAACTTCCTGGGCGATGGCCATGAAGTCAACCGTTTGCAATGCTTGAGCTGCATTCGCATGGATATCCATCAGGTATGCTTTCTGGGTTTCGACATCTTGACGCGTACCAGGACGACCTGAATGACCGCCGATGATGGTATCGAACTCGTACGTTGAGCACCTCATCATGCGCGCGTAGGAAGGCAAAGACGTCGTGGGTCAGAGCCAGATTTTTGAAAAGCGACCAACCGGGGAAGATGACATCTACGAGAATCAAAGTCCTCTGTGCGGGCGCGTAGACGAACAGGTTACCCGGTTCATGGTTCGGTCCACCATAACCGTTTCGGGTCCGCTCTCGAACGATCGCCGCAGTCTAACGTGCAGGGGAGCGGGCACAACGTTAGACCTGTTCCAGGTCCTCGGCTTCGATCGTATAGGCGTGATCGACGTTGCCAGTGTTTCGGGTGGTGACGGGCTCGAACAAGAGGATATGGGCTTCCTCGTCGGCGGTTGGGCTGTGCTCGACTCCTCGCGGCACGATGCACATCTCGCCCTCACCGAGCTCTACGTCTCCATCGCGGAACCGAATCGTGATCGACCCCTTGAGCACCAGGAACAGTTCGTCCTCGTTGGCGTGGTGGTGCCACGGGTAATCACCCTTGACCTTCGCGACCTTTACGTACTGATCGTTTAGCGCGCCGACGATCTTGGGTACGTACACCTCGTCGAACGACGCCAGTTTCTGGTGCAGATCGGTCTTTTCCATGGGTACCTCTTCGTCGCAGCCGTATAGAGACCTCGGGGACCAGCGTACTCTAGCCACCGAGTGCCGGCCACTCGGTGTGTCATGCGCTATCTTAGTCCTGCTAAAAAGCCGAACGCGGTCGCTAATCTCGGAGGCAAACAACGATGACCCATACATACGAAGAGTTGCATGAGATGACAGTCGCCCAGCAGCGTGACGTGGCTGCCGGAATCGAGGACGCGCGGCTGGCTGGCTACTCCACCATGCACAAGGAGCAGCTGCTGCCGCTCTTGTGCGAGGTGCTCGGGGTCGAGGCCCACGTGCACCATGAGGTGGTGGGAATCGACAAGGCCAAAGTCAAGGCCGAGATCCGGGCGTTAAAGGCCGAGCGGACAGCGGCGCTTGGGGCCGGCAACAAAGCGGAGCTCAAGAAAGTTCGGCGCCAAATCCACCGGTTGAAGAGGCGACTTCGACGGGCAACGGTGTAGGCTCGGGCCATTCACGGCCCAGCATGACCTCCGCGAACCGTGCCCAGACGGCCCCCAAAGCGTTCAGCAAGTAGGCGGCCGGCACGAGCATCAAGAGCCCGATCAGCGTCAACACCGCAGCCTCGCCGTAGGTCTCAATCCGCCAAGCAAAAACGTTGATCTCGGCGCCAAACACCAACGACAGCGGCGCGGCGACAAGGGCGCCAACCGTCGCCATCAATACGATCGTCACGATCCAACTGGCGAGACCCAGCGGGAACTTGAGTCCCAGGAACAGAATCCCCTTCCAGGTAACCGGGTTTCCGAACACGCTCTTGACCCACGGCCACCCGTCTTTGGGCGCCCCTTCTGGCTTGGCGGGTGGGACATCGGCGCCCAAAAGATGGATCGCGAGCTGGCGCTCAAACAGCGTCAACGCCCACCCGGACAGGATCAGCATGAACAGGATCACCAGGCCGATGGCGATGATCGACAACCCCACGCCCAGCGCTCCGCCGGTCACGAACATCACGAAGTAGACTAGTCCCAACGGAAAGCCAAGCAGCAGGTACAGTAGAGTTGTGTAGGTCTTGGAATCGGCTAGAACGGTAAACGGGTTCGGGATCGAACCGGAACGGAATGTGGCAGTCTGTGTGATAGCGGTCATCGTCACCTCCTTTCCCGCCCTACGGCGGCGGTCCGCCCGAGGTTTCACCGGGGGCGGCACCCCGCGTGACGATTCAGGTTGCCGGTCGAACCAACGTAGGGCAAGCTAGAGCCATGAGCGACGCTCACCCCGGAGCCCCAACCGAGATCATCGAGGCCGACCTCACCTGGACTGGAGACCGCTTCGCCTCTGGCGTCCAGGTCGCGGTCGGACCAGAGGCACGTATCGAGGCGGTCGGGCCACTCGGCTTGCCCCCGACTCGTCGTCTCCGAGGCCAGGCGCTGCTGCCGGGACTCGTAAACGTCCACTCCCACGCGTTTCAGATCGGTCTGCGTGGCCGCGGGGAACGATTCCCGACCGGTCAGGGGAGCTTCTGGACCTGGCGCCAGGCGATGTATGAGCTGGCCGACACGCTGGAACCCGAGCGCTTCCGCGCGCTAGCGAGAAACGCGTTCCTCGAGATGCGGGAGGCCGGGATCACCACCGTGGGGGAGTTTCACTACTTCCATCATGCGACCTCCGAGCGCGACTATGACCTCGATATGATTCTGCTCGAGGCCGCCGCCGAGGCTCGCATTCGGCTGGTGTTGCTAAGCACCCACTACCAGACCGGAGGCTTTGGGAAGCCACTGGACGGTGGTCAACGCCGATTCGATACCCGATCACCGGATGAGTTCTGGAAGTCGATCGATCGACTTTCTCCTGGACTCGAGCCGGACATCCAGACGATCGGGGTGGCCGCGCACAGCGTCCGAGCCGTTCCACTCGAAGCGATCGCCGAGCTCCACGACGAGGCCAGCGATCGCAATCTCGTCTTTCACATCCATATCGAGGAGCAACCGCGGGAGATCGAGGAATGCGTTGGCCTCCATGGGCGCCGGCCAATGGCCCTGCTCAACGACGCGCTCGCCATCGATGATCGCGTCACCGCGGTCCATTGCACTCACACCGCATCCGACGACATGCGGTGTTTTCTCAAAAGCGGTGGGAATGTCTGCATCTGTCCGTTGACTGAGGCCAACCTCGGGGACGGAATCGCCGACGTTCCCTCGATTCACGATTCCAACAGGATCTGCTTAGGAACTGATTCGAACGCCCGGATCTCGATGACCGAAGAGATGAGGTGGCTGGAGTACGTGCAGCGGTTGAGGTCCCAGCTGCGAGGCGTCGTCACCGACGACGACGGCAACACCGCGGCTGCGCTGCTCGACATCGCGACCGTCAACGGCGCACGTGCGCTGGGTGTCGACACTGGGCTCATCGCACCGGGTCTGTGGGCTGATTTTATCGCCCTCGACCTGAGCGCCCCTGTGTTTAACGGGTTCGACGAGACGACGCTTCTGGGTGCGTGGGTCTTTGGTACCGGCAACGAGGCCGTTGCCGCGACATGCGTGGGCGGTGATTGGCTTCCGTCTCGACCGACCGATGTGGCCAATGCACGGTCTAATAACTCACATTAGTCAACGTCGCGTGTCGGTGACCGTTTTTCATAGCGGGTGGCGTGCTCGCGCATGATCGTATCAAATTTCGACCACCCGACTTTGTGACCATAGTGGCTCTTCTTCGGAAACCAAACGATCGATCCCTTTGAGACCGTCAACGTTCCCAAAAGCTCGCCGTCTTCGCGAACTCGGAAGATCACATCCGAGCGCTCGAGCGCTCGCTGTGGCATCTCAAAACCGACATCGTGTTTGGCCAAGCTGGTCCTCCTCTCGATCTGTCTGTGTGCCGAATACGAGCCTACGCACCGGAAGGAGCAATGACCAGTAACCAGAGTTGGTGGAAGCTCGCAGAATGGGTGGGTCTACTGGCTACGCCGGTTCTCCTGGTCGGCCTCTTCCAGTGGCCAGAACCGACGCTTGAGATCCTATGGAACGTGGTGATCCCGTTGGTACCGGCGTCACTCTTGCTGACGCCGCTGCTGTGGCGAAACACCTGTCCGCTATCAACGTTAAACCTGTACGGTAACAAGCTCGCTGACAGACCATGGCCACCGTCTTGGTTTGTCAGGGTGGCCCCTATCCTTGGAATCGCGCTGTTCGCTGCCCTCGTACCGGCTAGACGGTTTCTGTTCAACCAAAATGGACCGGCGTTGGCAATCACGATCGTTGCCGTCGGGGCATTAGCGGTCGTGTTGGGCGCACTGTTCAAGGTCAAGTCCGGTTTCTGCAATGGCGTTTGTCCTGTGCTGCCGGTCGAACGCCTCTACGGTCAACGTCCGATCCTGAAGATCGGCCACACACGGTGTTGCACCGTGTGCTCGGCCACTTGTATCGACCCATCACCTCAGCAAGCGCCCCTCGTAGCATTGGGCGAGGCCCGAGACTCGAGCCGTTGGTTGGCTACGCCGTTTGGAGCATTCGCTGCTGCTTTCCCGGGGTTTGTATTCGGATACTTCCAGACAGCGGACGGACCACTGAGCTCGGCGGTTTCGGTTTACGCGACGGTTTTCCTGAGCGCAGCAGCAAGCTACGCGATCATTGCCGTGATTACGGGGCTCGTGAGGATTCCGGCTGGAAGGATTCTACCGGTGTTGGGGGCGCTGGCGGCCGGAACCTATTACTGGTTCGCCGCCCCGCAGCTGGCAGCAACCCTGGACCTTGGTGACGCTGCCGGTCACATCGCGCGAGTGGCGTTCGTGCTGTTCGTGATGGGGTGGTGGCTTCGAGCGCAGTTTGGAACCACCACCGTCTCCGCTGAAGCGGCCTAGCCAGGCTCGCTGGCGTCCCACCAGCCGGCTACCAACTCCTTCGCGGATTCGGCATCATCGGATCGAACGGCAACGTGAAACGGACCAAAAGGCGGCTTGGATCCAAACCCGATCGACCCCCCGTCTTCGAGGACGGCCGTGATACCCCCATCCTCGAGAAGCTCCACCAACAGCTCGGCCTTGTGCCGGGCGTCACAGGTCGCGACGACCACCAGGCCGTCGGTATCAGTCACGCATGACCACCCTGATCCCTCAGGTCGCCGCCGCCAGTGGTTCGGAGGGCGCCTCTTTGGGCGTCTTTATGTTCCAATGGTAACCCGCCCAGATGAGGATTATACCGATGAACTCCATAACGTATAGGACCTCGGTGTGTCCCATTCGAGTCGCCATTCCGCCAATGCCGGGCAAAAGCGCGCCCACTGCTATCAACACGTTACCGACAAAGCGGTGATGGGTGTCAGCCCTGCGATAGAATCGCACCGCGGACAAAGCAGCACCACCGACGAGGAAGATAAAAGCGTAGGTGTTGATGAACGGGCTAAAGAGACGCACCCATTGCCATCCAAAAACCGCACCCGTCAAACGGTGCGGCTCGACCGCGGCATGATTGATCGGTGACAGAATCACGCAAGCCGCGGCGACCCCGATGTAGGGCAAAAGCACGCGCGTCAAGCGATCGGCCGTCCGCCGTTTCAGTAACAAGTACACAGTGCCCTGCGCGAGCGGCGCGCCACCCAGCAGGGCACCCGAGATGTACCAGGCCTTGAACACAACGGCGTTCCAACCGAATAGCGTGACAAGCGATTCGGTTAGCGTCCCGACCCCGTACAGCAGAATGCCGGTCGACCACCACAGCAGGTGTGTCCCGCCGCGATCGCGATACCGATCGAACACGACTCGCGCGAACAGCAACGCGATCACCGTGGTCGCAATCGGAATGAAGTGGACCGGCTCCCTCATACCCCCCTTCGTCGTTAACGCTATCTGAGAACCGACACTAGAAGTCCAACCCCCACGTCACGATCAACGTCCGTCCGGGCTCCGGCCGGAAGAAGCTCGCGTTGGAGAACTCGGCGTACAGTTCATCCGTGAGGTTTGCGATGGTGATCCCGATCCGTTGGCGATACGACGTATTCTCGAACACGGTCAATCCGCCGCGAACTGTGTGCGTCGTAAACGACGGCAGCGTCGGACCAATCGGACTGGTCACCAGGAGCACCTCGTCACGCTCGCCATTGTGACGCAGCCGATACTCGGCGAACCACCGTTCACCTGGATCCTCGATCCCGACGTGCAGGTTTAGTTTGCTCGAGAACGATTCGCCCACGGGGTTGTCCTTGTCGAGCTCGTCCTCCGTCGACAGGTACGTATAGTTCCCGCCGAAGTAGGCGCCGTTGAGCAGCTGAACGTCGCCCGAGAGCTCGACTCCACGGAAGAGGAGCTCGTCCACATTGACGTTCTCGAACTCGGGCAGCTCGTTAATGGTGTTACCCGTCGGCGCGATCCGAATCCCATTCTTGACCTTGTTCCGGAACACGAACCCTTCGACAAAGAACAGCCTTCCACGATACCGAGCTCCGATGTCGACGTTGACGCTGGTCTCGGGCTCGAGATCGGGGTTTCGTGCCTGAAACGCGGCGCCCTCAGGTGTCGGTCCGCTGAAAAACAGCTCGACCAGGTTTGGCGCCCGGAACGCCCGCCCGAGCGAGCCGATCAGTTTCAGGTTCTTGGTCACTCCAACGGTCACGCCGGCCGAGGCAACCGCGGCCTGGTGCGATTGAGATTCTAGCGAGGCGTCCAAGCCCGGCGTAGGATCGGCATCGGCTTGAACGTCCTGGAACCGCACCCCCAGGACGACAGACACGGCCGACGGCAGCGTGATCTCATCCTGCAAAAAGCCCCCAAAACTCTGAAAGGTCGCGTTGGGAACCGAAGACGTATCGTCCTCTTCGATCATCGGAGGACCAAAACCCAAGATGGTCGTCGTGCTCAGGTCGGTGTTCTTGGAGTCATCCCGGAAAAAGTCCAGGCCATAGGTGAGGCGATGGCGCTCCGCCGCCTGCTTCTTGGCCTCCGCCCTGAAGCCGGCGGTCTCGAGATCGGTGAAGTTCTCGGTCTTGATCTCGAGCGTGGCGCCGGGGCCAATCGGGGTGATGAAGCCAAGCTCCAGTTCCCGTTCGTTGTCCTGAACGTAACCCACCACGTCGAGTTCGTCGGCGACAGCGGTATTCAGACCGTGCGTCCGATATCGAAGCGTGTACTTGTTGAAGTCCTGAAACGGGTAGACGATCTCGATCAACGGGTTATCCGGTGCAAACGCGGCCGGATCGACAAAACCGAACCCGGTACGGTCGGCACGATAGCGCTCCAGCTTGAACATCAGATCCTGATCCGGAGACGGAGCGAAGCCGAGCAGCAGATTAAAGCTGTCGTCCTGGATCCCGGTGTTTTGGACTTCGGTGTCTGAATCCAAACGAATGTCGCCGAACGATCCAGACGGCGCGTCGTAAGGATTGCTGTCTCGGTAGGTGCCGCTGGTTAGGAAAGAGAAGCGGCCATTCCGACCGGACAGGCTAAACACACCCTTGCTTTGGTCGTCGTGGCTGCTGAAGCGGTACCCAGCGGTGCCATGGACGCCCTCTTGGGTCGGCACGCGGGTCACCACGTTGACCACGCCGCCGATCGCATCTGTGCCATAGAGCACAGAAGCCGGCCCCCGAACGACCTCCACGCTCTTGACGGAGGCCACGTCCACCAGGGCCGGGATCTCACCGAAATCCTGCTGGCGACGCGAGTTGTTGAGCCGCATTCCGTCTTGCAAGAGCAGAATGCGCTGACCGCGCTGACCGCGGATCGTTGGCCGAGTCTGGTTTGTCCCGACGCCGTTTACATCGACCCCGGGCAGATCCTTGAACAAATCGCTCACAGTATTGGGGGCCCGATCTCGGATCACCCACTCATCGAGCACACTCACAGGTGCCGGACTGTCGAACACATCGGTTGCGGTCCTCGTAACCGTCACCGTGATCGGTGTAACCCAGATGAGATCCGGTTCAGTCTGCTGCGTGGTGTCTTGAGCCTGGTCGGCCTGAGCCACCAACGTACCGGCTGACATCAGAAGCATGAGGGCGACTAGTGCAGGGTAACGCCCGAAGCCGATGCTAAAAGACTCACGGAGTAGGTTCATGGACGCCCGCCTCCTTTCAGTGACGTATGTCATACATAGGTGTCATAAATAGGACTACGACTCGATTGTAGGGATTTGTAGCACACTGAGTAATTCGGGATTCTACGGCCCTAAAAAGCCCGTAGTACTACGGATGGTAGCCGCCCGCTACTCGGGAACGAGACCGGTCTTGAGGGCCAGGCGTGTCAGCTCCGCGACGGAGTGGATGTCGAGCTTTCGCATCAGGTTTTCCCGGTGTGTCTCCACGGTACGGACGCTAATACCGAGCTCAGCCGCGACGTCCTTGTTCGATCTCCCCATGGCGACATGAACCAGCACCTCACGTTCGCGGTTCGTCAGCGACTCTATTGTCTGTTGCTTCGACCCCACCTGGATCTCCCCTCGAAGTGCGGCGCTAAGTCGACTGGCGACCGGCGGGCTGAAGAACTCTTCGCCGCTGTGAACGGCCCGTACAGCGTCCCTGAGCTCGACGGGTAGAGAGTCCTTGAGGACGTACCCGTGGACCCCCGCTCGTACCGCGCCCAACACGAACTCCGCGTGATCGTGCATGCTGAGAATCAAAATCCGCGCTTCGGGCACGCTGCGTCGAAGCTTGGCCGCGACTTTCAAACCTGACTCGCCGGGCATTGAGATATCCAACAGGATCACGTCAGGCCGGTGCGATTCGGCCAGCCTCAGCGCCTCTTCGCCGCTAGCCGCCTCCGCGGTCACTTCGAGACCGCTGCCCTTATTCAAGACGTGACGGATCCCCTCCCGCACCAGCGGGTGATCGTCAACCACGAGGACCCGTATGTTCTCCGAACTCACGTCGCTGGCCCGTCTAACGGCACTCGGACGCTGAGGTCCACTCCTTTACCCGGATCACCCGTCACGCTGACGGAACCGCCGAGTCCAGCGATACGCTCCCGCATACCTACTAGACCCACTCGACCCTCAGCCGACAAGCGGTCGGTCCCACCGGACTGTAGCCCGCTGCCGTCGTCTCTTACATGAACCACGATCTGCTCTTCTGTTGAATCCACCATCACTTCGACCGTACTCGCTTCCGCATGCCGGGCCACATTGGTTAGCCCCTCCTGTAGAACTCGAAACAGGGCTAATTCGGCGTCAGCCGACAGCTCGGGCAGGGCGTCGGGTGCCACGAAACGGATAGTGAGTCCAGTCGTCTCACCAAAGTCTCCCACCAACGCATGAAGCGCGGGAAGGAGGCCAAGCTCATCGAGCACCGACGGTCGCAGATCCTGGGTTACCCTGCGAATGCTGTCGATTCCGGTATCGATCAGCTCGATCACTTGTTCGAGCCGCACTGCCTCCTCAGCTCTGGCCGACTCACTGACGAGGCCGAGGTTCAGCTTGACCGCTGAGAACACTTGTGCCGTCTCGTCGTGTAACTCGCGCGAGATGCGGCGTCGCTGCTCCTCATGCTGTCGCACCATCCTCGAAGCGAGGCGTTCGAGCTCAGCAGTGCGAGTTCGCAATCGCTGATCGAGGTCGGCTCTTTCGAGCGCCACACCGATCTGCTGACCAAGGGCAACGAGAAAGCGGGCATCCAGCGCGGCAAAGGGATCGCTGGAATCACCGACAACGATGATCGCACCGGTTACCTCCGACCCGCGCAGGACGGGCAGAGCAACGGCATACGTGTTGCCGCTAGCATCACCGTGCACCACTTCCGGGTGGCCGGTTGAGACCGCACTATCGATCGCTTGGGCCAGATCGCCGTGCGGCTTGTCATTCTCCCAATGTCCGCAAATGCCCGCGCCACGAATAAACTGTCGCTCACCATCCGCGACTTGGTACATCGCCGCGCCCTTGACGGCCGGAAGACTCAGCAGTCGATCAAGCAGCACCTCGAGGATCTCGGCTCGTTCTCCGCCGCGTTGAAGGTCCCCCGACAGCGCCGAAAGTGTCCCCAGCCCACGGTGAAGCTCCTCGAGAACGAGCAGCATGATTCCCGCGCCCATCGCAAGCACGAAGATGATGTCGACGTAATACCCCCACGGGCTCCAGACACCCCGGGCGCGGAGGAACGGATAGTCGAGATGATGTACGCTCCACAAGAGCAACGAGACGAACAGCAGCCGCGCTCCGGTCGACCCGACTCTCCGGTCGTAACGATAGAACACCCAACCTGTCCACAACGTGGACAAACTCAGGAATACAACCATCGGCGCGGCCGCGGCGAGGAAGTTGTCCAACCGGTACATCGCCACGTAGGCCCAGATCGCCGGGAATGCGACGAACACGACGTAGCGGGGACGCCACTGCAACTGCTGAGAAAAAACGAGCGCCGCCCAGAGCAGGGCGAGCGCCGTCCAACCGGTGAGCACCTGATGCCAGAACAGCAGCGGCCGCGACCCGGTAAACACGAAGCCGATGATCACGCCCATCCTCAGGAGATACAGGAGCCACGCCAGCGCCCAATACCCGAAGTACGGCTTGTGGTAACGTCGAAATAGGTACAGGAAGACGATGGCCAACCCCAGCGTGACCGTCGCCTGAAGGAACGCCGCCGCGATCTCGGCGGTGGTGACCTCGGGGACAGAAAACATGACCCTCTGAACGATAGTGGATGCCCGGGAACACGCAATCTGGGCGTCGCCCCTCGGTGAGGTGCCAATCTGCCAGGGGCTGGCTAGGCCGCTTCTTTAGCGACCGGCTGGTCTTTCTCCTCGTCCTCCGGCTCGGTGCCGCGGTGGCAGGCGCATTCACACCCTTTCAGCGCGCATATCTTCTGCTCGCACATCTTCCGACAAGCGGGCGCATGGCGCTCGATTACCGGCCGGAGCGCCACACCGGCGGCCAAACCGGCCAACATCGTCAAAAACGTCTTCTTCATATCGTCCTCCAGGTTCGCATCGACAAACCGACCCAGTTTAATCGTACAGGACAATCACATCGTTGTCTGTAGGGGATAACCCCTACCGGCGTGTCAGAAAGCGAATCAGTCAGAACGTCAGCACGAAGTGGTGCTCCTTGGTCAGCTTGGCCAGATCCACCGCCCCGCCCATGCGGGCGAACGAAACGAGGTCGCCCTCGCCGATTCCTCTGGGCGCAGCGCATGGCGCGCAGACGACCATCTCGAAACCGTGTTCTTCGAGGAAGCCGACGACCTCGCCAATTGGGGGCAAGCCGACCGCCTGAATGGCATTGAGATCAGTGCCCCGGTGCGCCAGGTAGGTCGCCTCCTGCATCAAGAACATCGCCGGCGGGTGGTCGGTGAACTCGCCGGACTCGATCCCGCCCTTGAGCGCGACGAACGGTAGGGACGCGAGGTTCGGCTGATCCGGTCCACGGGTAGCTACGGTAAGCATCTTGTCCTCCGATAGTTGAGTATTTGCGACCGCGGCAGCGGCCATGGAGACGCAGTCGTATAATAGCCGCATAACAAGGAGGCGCCGCTTCATGAAGGTTCGTTTCTGGGGTACGCGTGGCTCGATCTCCAAGGCCGGGAGAGAGACGCTTCGCTATGGAGGGAATACCTCCTGTGTCGAGCTGCGTTCAGCGAGCGGCACGGTCATCGTGTTGGACTGCGGGACTGGCGCGCAGGGTCTCGGGCAGGCGCTTCTGAACGAAGGGGACGCTGCGAAGAGCGGACACATCCTGGTGTCTCACACGCACTGGGATCACATCCAGGGTTTCCCTTTTTTCGGACCCCTTTTCCACGTTGGCAATGAGTGGGACATCTACGGCCCGCGCGGCCTCGACTCTTCGCTGCGGGAAGCCCTCGCCGGTCAAATGCAGTACACGTACTCGCCCATCACCCTCAACCATCTGGGAGCTGAGATTCACTATTACGACCTCGTCGAAGGCACGTTCGGGGTCGGCGACGTCCAGGTTCAAGCGCAGTACATGAACCATTCAGCTCTCACGCTCGGCTATCGACTCAAAGCGGATCACGCGACGGTGGTCTACGCGACTGACCACGAGCCCCATTCTCTCGAGCGTGGAGTCGATGGCTACCGACCGACGGGCGGCGAGGACGATCGCCACGTCGAGTTCTTGACCGGAGCCGACCTGTTGATCCATGACGCCCAGTTCACCGCCGAGGAGTACCCGGCGAAGCGCGGCTGGGGTCACAGCACGCTCGAATACGTTGTCGATGTCGCGCTGGCCGCGGGAGTGCAGCGCTTGGCACTCTTCCACCACGACCCGATGCGCGACGACGACTCGCTGGATGTCTTGGTGGAGCGCGCGCGGGAGCGCGTGGTAGACACAAACGGGTCATTGGATGTGTTCGCGGCCGCCGAAGGAGAGTCATTCGAGGTCGAGCCAGCCCCAGCGTCGGTGCCAAGCCGTCCGGCGCCAAGCGTCTCGGCAAAGACCTCGCCCGCCCTCGTCGAGCAAGAGGTCCTCGTGGCAGTGACCGATCCGGCAGCCGCGGTCACGCTTTCCGATGCGGTGCGCGCCGACGGTCTTTCACTGTTAGTAGCCAGCGATGCCGTGTCAGTGTCCGAGACCGCAAATGCTCAACACCCCTCACTCTTGCTGGTGGATCGTAACCTTCCGGGAGGCGACGCGCTCGAGATTTGTCGCGGAATCCGTGCTGGAGACGGTGAGTGGGGCGCGGACGTGCCGTTTGTCGTCATCGCGAAGATCGAGGACGACGTCGATGCCAAAGCTGGGATCGACGCTCGCGTCACCGACTGGCTCGTCGAGCCCTTTTCGAACGCCTACGCGCGGACGCGCATCCGCGCCTGGGTGCTTCGCGCAGTGTGTCGGTGGCAATGCGCGCCGTTCCCGGAAGACGAGGAAACGCGCATTCAGGCACTCCACGAATTGGGAATCCTCGACACCGCGCCCGAGGAGCGCTTCGACCGGTGTACGCGGATCGCAGCCGCGCTATTCGATGTCCCGATCGCGCTCGTGTCGCTGATCGACACCGACCGGCAGTGGTTCAAGTCGCGCTATGGTCTCGACGTTATTGAGACGCCGCGCGAGCAGGCTTTTTGCGCGCACGCGATTCTCCGCGACGACATCATGTTGGTCCCCGATACACTGCGCGACGACCGCTTCGCCGAGAATCCACTGGTGACTGGTGAGCCCCGCGTCCGTTTTTACGCCGGCTGTCCCCTCGCGTTAGCCGACGGGACCCGGCTCGGCACGTTGTGCCTGATCGATCACCAGCCGCGAGTGTTTGACGAAACCCGGCTCGCGTTGATGCGCGACGTCGCCAGAATGATCGAGCGGGAGATCACCGGCGCAACGGGGACCGAAGCGCCTAAGCCGGTACCGGCTTTCACGGAGAGCGAATAACCACCGGCGCCTCGCCACCAGATCTCACCATCGTTCTGCTCATGTCTCGCCGCTACGCGTGGTTGCGACGAACGATCGACTTGTGGACGAGACAAGAGATCCACAGTCAAATCGAGGCCGTGGTCGTTAGACCTGAGGCACTGGCCCGGGAGACGATCATCGCCGAAGACTTCCGGCCGTTTCATAGCCTTCAGATCGTGGACGTCCCGGAGTTGGACTCAGTGGGCACCGGTTTCGCCGCTGGTGTCCGACAAGCGCGAGCACCCGTCGTAATGCTGGCCGAAGACCACGCGTTTCCCGAGCCCGGTCTCGCAGAGACCATTCTCGGTGCCTACGATGATCCCAACGTCGTCGCCGCGGGGCCCGTGATGTTCAATGGAAATCCAAAGACTCTCGCTAGTGAGACAGCCTTTGTCCTCGCGTTCTCGGCTGTCGCCTACGCGCGCAGCACGAGGGAGGCGCGAAGCCTGGGCGGCCACAACGCCAGCTATCGGCGCAACTTCTTGATGTCGTTCGGCGATGAACTTGCGGAATGGTACAAGTCCGAGCGCGTACTGCAGTTCGAGATCGAAGCACGCAAACGAAAAATGATTCTGTTGGCGCACCCACGAATCGCTCACTTCAACTTCAGCCGTTGGAGATCGACGATCGTGCATGCGTTCCACGGAGGACGGCTCTTTGGCGGCCAGCGGTGTCGAGATTGGCGACTCGGTCGCCGGGCTGCATACGCCCTAGGAGCGCCGTTGGTGCCCTTCATTCGGTTGCGCCGCGTCATGGCCGATCTCAGGGAGTCTCCCGATGAGTACGCCCGATTCGTACCCCGTCGGCTACCGATCCTCGCTTTTGTCCTGTCGCTGCATGCGCTCGGAGAGGCGGTCGGATACGCCCTCGGAGTCGGACACGCCGTGGACCATTACGCGCCCTTCGAGCTCTATCGTCGGGACCAGCTGATCACACGGGAGCGCGAGGAGATCGAGAGTTTCAACTTTTGATCGCCGAGACGGCGGATACGTCCCTTGGCCCCGCCGCTACGACTCCGGCGTGTACGGTTTCCCGGGTGTGCCGCCGATGACAAGCATCGTCACACCCTGGTCGCCGGGAATGACCTTTCGTTTCTCTCCGGGTCCGACCCGGGCCAGCGTGCCAGGCTCGAGCTTCCAGGTCTCGCCTTCACACTCCAGCGTCGCGCTGCCTTCCAGCGGAACGTACACCTCCTCTTGACCGTCTTTGTCGTGGTCGTGCTCCGGGTACTCGGCCCAGTTGGCCGGCAATCGCTCAACGTTCATCCCCCACGCCGTGACTCCGAGCTCTTTGCGGGCGTAGAGGAACATTCCACCGTGGTTCTCCAATTCATCGAAGTGCTTCAGAGTAACATCAGCCACTTTCGCCTCCTGTTGGAATCGCAATCGTTGACTACTACTGTGTCTCCGCATAGTTCGTGTGCCGCGCGAGCCACTCGGGATACGAAAACGATGTGTCTGCAGAGAGCCTCAGAGAGCGCGGAAGCTCCTTCAGAAAGAGCGACAGGTTTCGGGTGAAGTTCTCGTGCAGAGCAGAGTCGTCGGGAAACGCTTCGAAACCTAACGTCCAATGGGGTGTTGCGGCGAGGGAAAGCTTGGTCAACTCGATCTGAAGACCGCGATCAACGAGGGTTTCGCGGCCAACTGGAGGCACTTCGAGATCGGCATCCAAGCTGCCCAGTCGGACCTTGCGGAGGATCCTCCTCTTTTCCACGTCCACCGAGTTCGAGGCTTGCAGCGTCTCGCCGTCACATGCCCATTTGACCCACCGTTCAACGACGCCCGTGACTCCCGGGACCAGCGTCAACACGCCCAGGGACGCCACCTTTCCCTTGAACTCGAGTTCTGTCCGCCCTTCTCCTTCTACCGGCTCACCCCGCCATTTGAGGCCGAGGTCGCGGTTATTCGGGATAACCACGTACCGATCCACGCGAGCCCGCGTGGGCCAATCGAGGGTTCCAAGCTCGCCACTCTGCTTCCATGGCTTCCTCACCCGGAACCACTCGACAACATCGTCATCGAGTTCGCCGTCGAAAAACCACCGGCATTCGCGACTAGCGAAACACATTCCCCACCC
>Ga0255058_10000712_pt1 | contig 19158 bp, 23 predicted proteins | sample Cases_109_9_MG_FD_188637 | JGI IMG/M metagenome (GOLD analysis project Ga0255058, IMG submission 188637) | Seawater microbial communities from Amundsen Gulf, Northwest Territories, Canada - Cases_109_9 | ecosystem: Environmental > Aquatic > Marine > Gulf | place: Canada: Northwest Territories... | reverse complement strand
CGGAAGAGCAGTTGAGCACCCATCATGTGCAGTAACGCCGGGCGCACGAACTGCTCGAAGGAGACGAAAACCGATACCGGGTTCCCGGGAAGCCCGAAGAACGGCTTGTCGGCAACGGCGCCGAAGGCCAGGGGCTTGCCCGGCTGCATCGCTACCTGCCAGAAGTCGACACCTCGCCCCTGGAGGTGCGCCTTGACGACGTCGTAGTCCCCCATCGACACCCCGCCGCTGGTGATGATGACGTCTGCCGAGCCCGCTGCCTTGTCGAGGGCTGCCTCGAACAGACCCGGGTCGTCCCCGACGATCTCGTGGTCGACCACCTCGGCACCGAGCTCCTCGAGCATGCTCCGCATCAGGGTGGTGTTGGAATCGCGGATCTGTCCCCGCTCCAGGGTCAGGGAACGATGCGACACCAGCTCGTCACCGGTGGCCATGATCGCCACCGCCGGTCGTCTCCCGACCAGCGGCTCCACCCCGATGGATGCGAGCACGCTGGCGTGGGCCGGCCCGATTCGCACTCCTGCATCGAATACATGTGATCCGGATTGGAGGTCGCCACCCGCCGGCCTCACGTTCTCCCCGGCAGCGACACCCTCGAGGATGCGGACGACCGAATCGCCCGCCGTTTCTGTGACCTCAACCCGGACCACGCTGTCGGCACCGTCCGGCAGCGGGGCACCGGTCATGATCTTGATGGCGGTTCCCGCCGAAACTACCGCCGTGGCAACCGAGCCGGCGGCGGCCTCGTCGATCACGTCGAGTTCGGTGGGTAGCGCCTCGACCGAGGCGGCCTGGACGGCGTAGCCGTCCATCGCCGAATTGGCGAAGGCGGGGATGTCTTCGGGAGCATCGACCGGTTCGGCCAGGGCGAGGCCGATCGACTCCTTGGGATCGACCGTTACCTGTTCGAGAGCCGAGACCCGATCGAGAATCTCGCCCTGGACCTGGCGCAGCGGCCTCATCACCGCGCCACGTTCCTTTCCTCGCCGCGCAGCAGCGCAACGATATTGGATCGATGACGGGCAACGACGACCACGACGATGGCCACCGCCCACGCCAGCGACCAACCTCGATAGCCCGCCACGGCCAACCCCGGCACGTACACCGCCATTGCCACCAGGGAAGCCACCGATGCAGTCTTCCCGATGAAGGTCATCGCCAGCCAACCGACGCCGAGCACGACGCCGAAGACCGGAGCGAGGTAGAGAACGGCCCCGATGGCCGTCGCCACGCCGCGGCCGCCGCGGAACCGATGCCACAAAGGGAACACATGGCCGAGGACCGCCGCAAACGAACAGGCGACCGCCAGGGTGTCGACCGACCAGGCGGCACCGGCTCCGCCCAGGTATCCGCCGATTGCGGCTGCCACGGTGCCCTTGAGCGCATCGCCGACCATGACCAGGGCGGCCGGGCCCTTGCCCATGGTTCGCAGCACATTCGAGGTCCCGGGATTTCCGCTCCCGGCCTCGTAGATGTCGACACCAAGGATTTTGGGGACGATCACCCCGAAGTCGATGCTGCCGATGAGATAGGCCGCCACGAGGGCGATCAACACGTCCACAGCCGCGAGTGTACGCCCGCAGGGCTACCGTTCCTTTCGTCCGATGTTGGAATGCGCCACAATGGGGCTCGCTAGCTTCCCTCCCCGTGGAAACTGATCGCAGGCCCCCCACCATTCCCCCTGCTTGCGTGAGGCGACCACGGGGAGGGAACTTCCCTGTCTAGTGTGTCTAGTCACCGCCACCCGACCCCCTTCCAACGGGCTCCAGGCAGCGATACGGTGGGTTCGTGTTCTGGCTCACCCGCCCGCCATACCTGCGGTGGGTAGCCGCGGCGCTCCTCTTCATCGCCGCCCTGGTTTGGGACGTGCGAGGCCGCACCGGTGTCCCGTACCCGTTCGCCGCCCATCAGATCGCGGCCGGAGCCGCCATCGGCGAGGAGGACGTCGAGTGGCGGACGGTGCCGTCGGGGCTGCTGGCGTTGCCCGACCTGGCGCTGTCGATCGCATCCAGAGCGATCGACGAAGGTGAGCCCATCCTGCCTTCGGCGATCGACTTCGCAGGAGGCATCCCCAACGGCTGGTGGTCGGTGCCGGTGGCGCTCCCTGAGACCGCCGTCGCAGGATCGCGGGTGCGTCTGATCACCACAGAAGGCACGGTCGAGTCCGAGGGCATCGTGGTCACCGCAGGGAGCAGCGATCTGCTCTCCATCTCCGATGCCGGGCTGGTGGCGGTGCCGCCGGAACATGCCGCCGCGGTGGCCACCGCGGCGGTGGACGGAACCCTGATCGTGCTGATCGCACCCCCCTAACCTCCCCGCCATGCTCGACGCCATCCTGTGGGGAGCCATTCAGGGCCTCACCGAATTCCTCCCCATCTCGTCGAGTGGGCACTTGGTCCTGATCCCCGAGTTGCTCGGCCGCGACGGGCCCGATCTGGCAACCTCGGCAATGCTCCACCTCGGAACCCTCGTTGCCGTGATCGTGTACTACCGCACCGACCTGGTGGCACTGGCACGCTTCGATCGACCGGCGCGCAAGATGATCACTCTGCTCGCCATCGGCACCATCCCCGCGGTCGTCCTCGGGCTCGGGCTCGAGTCGACCCTGGACCGGCTCAACGAGAACCCCAAGGTCGTTGCCGGGATGCTTATCGTCACCGGCCTGGTGCTGCTGGCCACGATGCTGATCCGTCTCGGCGATCGCACCGCCGCCGAGCTGACGCCGAAGGACGCGGTGCTCGTCGGCCTCGCCCAATCCACCGCGCTCATCCCCGGCATCTCGAGGTCGGGGATGACGATCTCTGCGGGGCTGGCCAGGGGCATGGATCCGGAGGAGGCCGCCAGGTTCGGTTTCCTGCTCGGGATCCCTGCCATTGCCGGCGCCGGCCTCCTCTCGGCAGGACGGGCGGTGAGCGACGGCGTCGGCATCGGCGTGGAGATCATCGTCGGCACCGTCGTGGCAGGCATCATCGGCTATTTCGCCATCGCCATCCTCATCAGGGTGCTGACCTCGGTCGGCTTGGGGCCGTTCGGGGTGTACTGCATCGTTCTGGGTGTTGTGGGGTTGGCGCTGCTCTGAGACCCAATCGGGCACGTAGGCTGTTGCTCATCACATCGCAGAGAGGAGCCCGATGACGACGGTCGACCACCCACTGATGGACGAGGCCATGGCCAAGCGGCAGGCAGTACGCGAACTGCTGGAGCGCACGCCCGAGGACTACGCCGAGATCCGCGACCTGTGGAAGGCGCACTCGCTTGCCGAGGATGCCAGGGACATTCCCGGGCTGATGGCGACGCTCACCGACGACTGCGTCTACGAACTGGTGCAGACCGGAGACCGCTGGGAGGGTCACGAAGGAGCAACCAACTTCTACCTCGGCCTGCTCACCGCGTTTCCCGATATCGACTTCAACCTCACCCACATCGTCGTCGGTCCCCAGGGTGTGTGCGAGGAGGCCGTGGCAACCGGCACCCACCAGACCCAGTGGCTGGATCGCGAGCCGACCGGGGAGCGGGTCACCTGGCGGGTCGTCATCTTCTTCCCGTGGGATGCCGAGGCCAAGCTGTTCACCGGAGAGCGGATGTATACGCTCTTCCCCGACGGCGAAGACCTGGGCTGACCGGTTATGTCCGACCTCTATTCAAAGCGAACTGCAAACCGCCTCGACCTCGAATCGATCGGCTGGCTAACCACGGTGAGCCCAAAGGGCACCCCGCTGGCCTCGCCGGTCTGGTTCCTCTTCGACGGCGAAACCATCCTGGTCTACAGCCTGGCCGGCACACCGCGAACGGCCAACATCGAAGCCAACCAGCGGGTTTCGTTCCACCTCGATGGAGACGGGATCGGCGGCGACGTCGTGGTCATCGAAGGCGATGCCTCCATCGACGAGAACGCTCCCAAGTGCTACGACGTACCGGCGTACATGGACAAATACCAGAGGTTCATGGACAACTACGGTTGGACCCCGGAGTACTTCTCAGAAAAATACCCGGTGCCGATCCGGATCACCCCGACCCGGGTGCGAGGCTAGGAACGGCTAGCGCCCGTAGACCGAGCTCACCCGGAGCTGGTCGGCGATATGCACGTTGACCAGGGCGGGAACCCCGCTCTCCTCAGCGCGCTCGAGGGCGGGGCGCAACTCGGATGCAGTGTTGACAAATTCGCCGTAGCCGCCGAGACCTTCCACCATCCGTTCGTAGGGGCGGATGCCCAGGTCTGACCCGGCCACCGTTTCGGGGTACAGCATGCGGTGGATCACCCGGATGTTGTTCCAGGCGCCGTCGTTGCCGACGACCCCGACCAGCGGGAGGCCGTGGCGAATCAGCGTGTCGTACTCCATCCCGTTGAACCCGAACGATCCATCTCCGTACACGATGCCGACCCGCGTCTCAGGTTCGATGGCCTTTGCCGCCATCGCAAACGGCGCCCCGACCCCGAGACACCCAAACGGGCCGGGATCGAGCAGCCCACCCGGACGGCTCGTCTGCAGCCATTTGGCAGTGGTCGAGACGATGTCGCCGCCGTCGGCGGCAACGATGGCATCATCACCAAAGAACTCGACCACCTCTCTGGCGAACCGCTCGGGGGGCACCGGGCTGCCGTCGGCAGCTGCGGCCTCATCGGCCACCGCCTGCAACTCCCGCTCTGCTGCCGCCATCTGCTTGGTCCAGTCGCGATCCTGTGTCGGAGCGTATTTCCCTGCCGCATCGAAGAGCTGGGCCGTCACCGTGCCGGGGTCGGCAACGACGCCGATGTCGGCGCCGCGGTTCCAGCCGACGCGGACCGGCTCGGCGTCGATGTGGATCACGGTCGCATCGGAGCGAACCGCCCTCCCAAACCCGGTGCGGAAGTCCCAGTCGACGCCGAGGGCGACCACGAGGTCGGCATCGCCCAAGGCGGCGGAACGAGACCGGTTGCCGAGGAGCGGGTGGTCGAACCGGAGCGAGCCGCGGGCCAGGCTGTTCAGGTACACCGGGGCCCGCAGCGCGCCGGCGAAGGCGGCGAGGGCATCGGTATAGGCGGGCTGGCGTGACCAGCGCAGACCCGTCCCGCCGAACACAACCGGTCGTTCCGCCCCGGCCAGTGCATCGGCGATCTCGACCAGGGTCGTGTCGTCGATTCCCGCCGGTCGATCGGGGCGGTATCCCACCGGCCACCCAATCGCATCCTCTTCAACCAGCTCACCCAGCACGTCCCAGGGAACGTCCATAAACACGGGTCCTCCGCGCCCGGAGAAGGCGTGGCGGGCGGCGGTGGAGACGTACTCGGGGAGACGCCCGGCGTCGGTGGCGGTGTGGGCCCATTTGGTGATCGAGTGAAACAAGCGGGGGTGGTCCATCTCCTGGAGCCCGCCCTTGAGGTCTTCGAGGCTCAAGTGGTGCCCGCCGAGGATCAGGATCGGGCTGTTGGCATACCAGGCGTTGGCGACGCCGGTGACTGCATTGGTGACGCCGGGGCCCGCCGTCACCACCGCCACGCCCAACCGGCCGGTGAGCCTGGCATAGGCGTCGGCGGCGTGGACCGCCGCCTGTTCGTGGCGGACGTCGATGACGTTCATGCCCTCGGCGACGCAGCCGTCGATGATGGCGACCACATGACCCCCGGTGAGGAAGAAGACGGTGTCGACGCCTTCGGCCTTGAGCGCCCTGGCCAGGGCCCTTCCACCGTGGATCTTGGCCATGCTCAGTCGTACTCGATGAAGCCGCGGCCGTTGCCGATCATCCGGCGTGGCCGGGAGGGTTGGGGATCGAAGCGAAGGCCTGGCGGCGGGCCTCGACGATCTCGTGGCCGATCTGCTCGATGCTGTCCATCAACCACAGGTATGCGGGTTCGCCGGGGCGGAAATCTGCCTGGGCCATCCCCTGGATCCTGCCCTGTTCCTGGAGCCGCTTCACCTGGCGGTGGTTGTCGACCGGCTCCAGGGTGTACACACCGAGGGTCTTGCCACCTCCCGTGTTGAGGATGGAGAAGGCGGGGACGTCGGAGGGGCCGTCTGCGATGTAGATCATGTGATGCAGCGGCACCCTGCGCTGGGACTCAGACATCTTGGCGTTGACGTTGACATCGGTTGTCTTGTTGATGCCCTTGTTGATCTCGAAGATCGCCCGTGTCTTTGACGTGTTGTCGATGATGTAAGCGAACTGGCTGACCGGCGCCGACGTCGGGGGAACGGGAAGCTGCTCGAGATATCCCGGCGTTGCCGGGGTCTCGATCAGCGTGTTGGCCCAGATGCCGTCTACGTGGGGAGCGACGACGCTGCCTTCGATCATTGGCAGGATCCCGGTGCTGACGACATAGTGCTCGACGGCGATCCCTTCTCCCTCGAACTCCGGGGTCTCGGCAACGTGAAGCCTGGTGGCATCGAAGAACTCGGGGATGCCGGGTGCCGGCAGGAGTTGCTTGCCCAGATGGCGCAACTTGTCGTTGCTGAGGTCGGCAAAGATCCCCTCGCGCACATAGGTCAGAAGGTGGCCGAGATAGGCGGTATCGCGCTGGATCTCAACACCCTGGCGGTCGTAGTAGTCGGCGAGGCCCTCGACCTCGGCCCAGAAGGCGGCTGGATCGACGTCGTACTCGTCGAAGATGGGCTCTTGCATGTTCCCCGGGATGAGGGTGCGGTCGAAGTCCCACACCAGGGCGATCACCGTCTGGGTATGCAATGGAACCGGCATTCCCGTTGAGATTAGGGGCCTACGGGGTCTCGAACCCTCCAAAGACAACTTCGTCCTCGGCAATCCACCACGCCTGAAGCCGGCACGGCGTTCCGCGCAACTCGGTGTGTGCGACCCCGATCCGGTCCAGCGCGATGAGCACGACCGACTGCCAGCCGTCGGCGGCAAGCGCCCACAAACCGGCGGCCAGCGATGCGGTGTCGGCACCTTCGTCGACGACGATCTCGATGACGTGCTCGGTCTTGGCGACAATGGCACGCAGCGATCCAACGCCCTTCGGGACGTCGAGCAGCTCGGCGAGCGGCATCTCGGTTGCCAGATCGCGACGTCGTGCATAGACATCCAGGGTCGCCGCGGCAACCCGGTCCACCTCGGTCAGCGTTTCGTGTACGGCAACGGCCATGTCGGCTCCCTAGCGAGTTACATGATTGTAGTTCATTTGAAGCCATCAGTCATCAGTTCCTCGCCTCTCCCACGAAGTGGGGAAGGCGCGAGGCAGGCTCTGCCTGCCGAGCGGAGGGGGCTTCGGGAGCCGGCTACCTCCGGATGGGCTCATCGAGAAGCCTCGCTCCCCCAAAGCCCCCTCTGCGTCGTCGCTGGCGCTCCTCCGCGTCTCCCCCGGCAAGCCGGGGGAGACGAACCTCCTGGCCTCTCCCACGGAGCTCATGCCAACGCCCTCTCCCCCAAGCCCCCTTTGCACGGGGGAGACGAACATCAGCTTCTCCTTTCCAGGACGGCTCGGACGTCGTCGATGGTGTCGGCGTCGACCGGGTCCTTGTCCTCCCGGTAGCTCTTCACCCGGGCGAAACGCAGCGCCACCCCGCCCGGGTATCGGGTGGAGCGCTGCACGCCGTCGAAGGCGATCTCATAGACGATCTCGGGCTTGAGGTAGACCACGCGGCCGTCCCGGTGATCCTCCAGCTCCAGAAATCGCTCGGTCTGCCACCCCAGCATCTCGTCGGTGAGGCCCTTGAAGGTCTTGCCAAGCATCACGAAGTCGTCTCCATCCCTGGCACCGAGGTGGAGGTTGGACAGCCAGCCTTGCCGACGACCGGATCCCCACTCGGCGGCAAGGATCACCAGATCGAGCGTGTGCGCGGGCTTGACCTTGAGCCAGGCTCCACCCCGCCTCCCCGCCTCGTAGGAGGCGTCCACATCCTTGACGACCACCCCCTCGTGGAAGGCCCCGACGGCGTCGTCGTAGAAGGCGGTTGCCTCGGAGGGGTCCGAGGTCACGATGGCAGTGACAACCTGGTCCGCGGGCACCACCGATTCCAATGCGGTACGACGCTCCAGGGTGGGACGGTCGATCAGATCGATGCCGTCGAGATGCAGGATGTCGAAATAGAACGCGGTGAGTGTCTGCGAGGTGTCGTCGGAGCCGAATCGTCTCATCGAGTCCTGGAAGGCCACCGCTGCACCGTCGGCGCCGACGATCAGCGCCTCGCCGTCGAGGATGACCGTCTCCAACGGCAGCGAGAGCGCCTTGGCGACGATCTCGGGCACGCGATCGGTGATGTCGTTGAGGTTTCGGGTGAACACGGTCACGGTGTCGCCATCTCGGTGCACCTGGACACGGAGGCCGTCGAGTTTCCATTCCACCGCTGCCCTCCCGAGGGCTTCGATGGCGGCCGCCGGTGACTCTGCGGTCTTGGCGAGCATGGGTTGCAGTGGTGTGCCCACCTCGAGGCCATACCCCTCCAGCGCTGATGCCCCGTTGACGAGGGCGTCGGTAGCCACCGTGGTGAGGCTGCCGGCGAGCATCGCAGCCCGCCGCACGGTGCCGGGGTCTGCACCGATCGCCTCGGCCACCGCATCAGCCATAACCCCCTCGAGGGCCCCCTGGCGCAGGTTGCGCAGGATGAGACCGCGCAGGAAGTCCTGCTCGTCGGCGGTCGCCCTGGCGAACAGCGACGACAGCAGCTCGGCCCTCGCCGCCTTTGATCCCGGCCCGGAGGTGGATGCCAGCTCGGCGAGGGCGGCGTCGACATCGGCGAGGGTCAGCGTCGCCTCATCGGCGGGATCGGTCTCGATGGCGTAGACGGTGGCGTACCCGGCACCGAGTCGATCCTGCAGCGGCTGCCCCGAGAGGTAGGAAACGGCAATGGGTGCGTCCTCAGGCGAGATCCCGCGCAGCAGCTCAGCCAGGGTTGCGATCTTCTGCGACCGCGCCCTGGTTGATCGGACCTGATCGGAGACCTCGACGATCTGGGTGAGCAGCATCGGCTAACTCCGGAAGCGGTCGAACGGTTCGAGCGTGATCCCGGCGTTGTCGAGCGCGATCTCGACGCGTCCTGCGATCGGCTCCAGATCGAGCGGCTCAGCGCCGGCCCAGGGGTCAGAACCAGAGAGACGCTCTCCGATCGACTCCAGCCTCACACCGGTCGGGCCAAGACTCAGCTCGTCCCATGCCAGCGGCGCCGCCACCGGGGCGCGCCCCCTGGGACGAAGCGAGTACGGAACGACCGAAGTGGCACGCGGCGTGTTGCGCATCCAGTCGACAAACACCTTCCCGTCCCGGTCCACCTTCTTGAATGCCAGTGTGAACTCGTCGGGGTGGGCGGCGACGGCGAGGGCGGCGCTCCCCCGAGCCAGCTGACTCACGTGTTCGGAATGGAGGTTTCGCTCGATCGGCGCCCGTAAATGGAACCCTTTGGACCCGGTTGCCATCAACAGGGTCGGGATATCGAAGCCCTCGAGAAACGCTCTCATCGCGGTGGCGGCGGCAGCAACGAGCTCATCGCTGTCTTCAGGGGGATCGAGGTCCCAGATCACCCAGTCGGGGTGGACGCCGTCGCCGACGGTCACCGTGGGCACATGAAAGGTGATCGCCGACAGGTTGGCAAAGAAGGCGAGGCCCTCACGATCGTTGACCACCGGGTATTGGGTGACCCCGTCCTTTTTGTCCAATTCGATGCCTTCGACGAACTCTGGAGCGTGGACGGGGCGGTTCTTCTGCATAAAGCCCTTGTCGTCGATTCCCTTCGGGTATCGCTCCACCGTGAGGGGCCGATCGCGGAGATGGGTGAGCATCCGATCGGCGACGGCGTCGTAGTAACCGCCGACATCGGCCTTGGTGAGCCCGCTCTCCGGAAAGAGGACCCGATCCGGATTGGTGATGGTCACCGTCGGCCCGGAGGTCAGCCGTCCACCGTCAGGGTGGCGCCGAGTTGTTTCAGCATGTCCCGCATGTCCGGCCCCCCCCATTGTGCAACGATCTTCCCGTCCTTGATCTCCATGAAGTCGACAAGTTGTACCTCGATAGCACGTCCTGTCGCTGGGATCCCGGCGAAGACGCCGAGGTGGGTTCCGTTGAGAGTGGCGCGGAAGGACGCGCCGTGGTCGTCGGCGATGATGTCATCGACAACGATTGTGATGTCGGGGAAGGCGGCGCCAAGACCCTTGATCCGCTCGAGCTGGCTCTCCACGTCGAGCGCCGGAGCCCCCGGCGCCATATGACGCTGGTAATCGGGGGCGACGAAACGAGCGATCGCTTCAGGGTTGTGCTCCACCCAGATCTCTTGGATGTAGCGATCGACCAGCGCCTTGTTCTCTGCTGCGGACACGCCACACCTCCTCGTCGACGGCGGTCGCTGGCGCTGAACCTACCGCTTGGGAGGAGGTGGGGTACCGAGTACTAGGCGGAGGCGGGCTCCGACGTAGTCGATTTGCCGATCTTGCCGCTCCACAAGCCGCCGCCGATGACGATGGCCGCTACGACAAACGGGTACATCATCCAGAAGAAGATCCAGGGAAGCAGGCTCCCCACAATGATCATCAGCGTGGCCAAGCCTCTCTGGCGCTCCCCCAGTGCAAGCCCGCCGAGCAGCAACGCAGCGGGACCGAAGCCGATCAAAATCGACCAACCGGGATACATGTTGTTGGCGATGACCACTCCCATGATCACCTGCGCGATGGCATAGACGATGACGGTGGCTTCCCACCATCGGTTGGTCCAGGTCTGCACGTTCATGGCTGTCTCCAATCGTTCGATGAACGCAGAACCAACCAAGTCGGGCCCGACGCGGCCCCACACCCGAACCGTGCCCAAACCACCACCGTCGCGACGTAGGCGGTCCCGGAACAGCCCCAGCATCGGATCGCCATACTTGCGACGATGTTCTGCCGGGTAGGCGAGCAGCATCGCCCGATACACGCGTTCGGAGCGGGTCACGGCGCACCCTCCCAACCGGGTCGGAGCGGCGCCACCACCTGTTTGGCTTGAGCGGCACGGATCAACTGGTCGAGCCGGGACAGTTCGGCGGTGAGCACTCGCGCCCCAAATCCGCTGGTGCGGTAGTAACGGCGTCGCTCATCGTCCATTTCCGGGTCGGGTCGATTGTCGGACTCTTCGATGAGCCCTGCGTTCAACATGCGTTTGATCGCCCCGTACAGGGTGCCGGGACCCATCGAGACCTCGCCATCTGTCATCTGCTCAACCTCGCTCATCACCGCATAGCCATGCTTCTCGCCATCGGCGAGCGCCAGCATGATGTGCAGCTGAGCAGGTGGCAGCGGCAGCAGGTCCTTGGGGTCTTGTTCGGCTTCCGTCACAGTGGTGCGATCTCCTTACAGAGAACAACCGTGGCCACGGTGTGTCGGCCACAGTTATATCGCACGCGGATATATCTGTCAAGCGTTCCTGTGTTGCACAACCCATATATGGGCGCACACAACGCAGGATCAGCTACTTCGCGGTCAGCACGTAACCGTCGGCGGCGTCGGACCAGTCGTAGTCGACGTAGCCGCGGGCATCGGCCGCTTTGACGAACTGGAGGAACCCCGCGTAGCCGTACTTCTTCTCGGAGAAGCTGGCATCGCGTTTGCGCATCTCGTCCTTGAGGCCCGAGAGGTGCACCTCGTCGCCGTCCTTGCCAAGCTCGGCGACCACCTCGCGGAGAAACCCGAAAACGGCGTCCTCCCCTCTCCCCTCCTCCGGGAAGCTGACGATTGGGTCGCCGACGGCGCCACTGTCATCGAGCTCTACCACACCCTTCTCCTCCAGGTGGTGCAGCAGCTCGCGGAACCCGCGGAACCCGTAGTCCCCCTCGGTGAACGTCGGATCCTTTCGCAGCAACGCTCGTTTCACACTCGACGCCCGGACCGATCCATTGCCGGCGCGGAGCAGACCGGTGAGGGTGGGGACGATCACCGTTTCGGGATCGGTGACGTCGGGCGCCAATGTCGGCTCGGGCTGCTCGGCGGGCTTGCGATCCGGGGCGTCGACCCCTGCCAGGTTCTCGTAGAACAGAAACTCGTCGCAGGCTGCCGGCAGCAGGGCAGAGGTCGAGGCTCTGAGCCCGATGCCGATGACGGTGCGGTTGAGCTCGCGCAGTTTATGCACCAGCGGGGTGAAGTCGGAGTCCCCGGAACAGATGGCAAACGACGTGACGTAGTCGCGCTCGAACGCGAGCTCGACGGCATCGACCGCCATCTTGATGTCGGCGGCGTTCTTGCGCACCGTGCCCTTCTTCTGCGGGATCTCGATCAGCTCGACCTGGTTGATCGTGAGCATCTGGCGGTCTTTCTCGAAGTAGGTCCAGTCGGCGTATGCCCGGCGCACCACCACTCTGCCTCGTTCGGCGAGGGCGTCGGCTACTGGCTTGAACTGAAACTCGACACCGAGATCTTCACGAGCGCCGATGGCGAGGTTCTCGTAGTCGATGAATACGGCAATTCGTTCGTCTTCCATCCCGCCAGCGTATCAGCAGCCGGGGTGGTCACGGCTCACTCGGCCTCGGCGAGGAAGTCGGTCAGGATGTCGTTCACCCTCTCCGGCTGCTCCTGCTGGGTCCAGTGCCCGGACTCAGCCACGTGCTCGATCCTGAGGTCGGGCACCCAGCGCTCCATCCCCTCGGCGAGGCTCGCCGGCAGGATGGGGTCGTAGTCGGTGGTGACCATGAGGGTCGGCTGGGTCACCGTGGCATCCTTGAGATGTGCAGTCGCCTCGAGGTTGGCGTTGATGTTGCGGTAGTAGTTGATAGGCCCTGCGATGCCGCCGCGGGTGAAGGCGTCGACGTAAACCGCGAATTCGTCGTCGCTCTGAAACTCGGTGTCCGCGGTCACGCCAAGGTAGGACCGCCGCAGCCAGGCTGCCGGATCACGCTCAAAGCCCCTCTCTGCTCGACCGGGCTCCTGAAAATACAGCACGTAGCTGAAACGGTCGCGCAGGGCATCGTCTTGCTGGATGAAATCCGTCGAGGGAAACCCGGCGCACCAGCCCCGGTAAGGGACATTGAGACTGACCACCTTCGACACCCGGTCCGGGTACAGCAAGGCTGCCGACCACACCACGATGCTGCCCCAGTCGTGGCCGACCAGCGCCGCCCGGTCGATGCCCTCGACGTCGAGCAGCCCGATGAGATCGTCCACCAACGTGATGAGCCCGTAGTCCTCGATCCCCTCCGGCTTCGAGGACTCTCCGTAGCCGCGCTGGTCATAGGCAATGGCACGAACCCCCACACCGGCGAGGGCAGGAATCTGATTGCGCCACGAATAAGCCAGCTCCGGAAAGCCGTGGACGAGGACGACCGGCGGCCCCTCACCCATCTCGGTGACCGAGAGCTCGATCCCGTTGGCTTCGACGAGTCGTTGAACAGTCATGGAGCCCCGGGAGGGTCTCCCCATCCCGCCGACAGCGCACGGCGCAGCTGATCGACAGATCGATCGCCGATGCGGGATCTCAGCACGTTCTCGAGCTGGGCGAAGGTCTGCAGCGCCATCCGTATGCTCTCCCGTCCTCGCGCGGTTGGCCGCACCAACTTAGACCGGCCATCAGCGGGGTCGGCCACGACCTCGACGAGTCGCTGGCGCTCCAGGCCTCGCACGAGCTCGTTGATCGCCTGGCGGCTGACCCCGAGGCTGCGGGCAAGATCGGATTGGCGAGCACCAGCGAGCGGAAGATCTGCGAAGAGCAGTGACTGAGCCGAGGTCAGCTCCAACCCCAGCGTGGCGTTGAGCGACTCCACCAGACCATGGTCGAGCCAACGGAACCCGTCCAGCAGGAGGCGCCCCAGGTTTGGTTCCTCGGCCATGTCCAACACCCTAGCAACTTCGTCAAGCTTCTTGACATTATCTCATTAGTCAAGTATCTTGACATTACTCACACGCTCGGAAAGGAGCATGCCATGACCACGATGGTTACCGACACTGTTCGCATCACGATCGACGCACCCTTCGACAAGGTGACCTCAGACCTGGCCGACCCGGCCACTCACCCCGAATGGGGCACCGAGTTCTTCGAGGGGGCGGCACGCCCGGGCGGCGACGGGGAGGTCATCGCGACGGTCCCCCGGATGGGCGGCGATGTTCGGGCCAAGGTCGACGCCGACCTCGCCGCGGGTCGGATCGACCTCTACCTGGCCCCGCTCGACGCCCCCTTCGGACCGCCGCTCCCGGTACGGGTCATCCCCAATGGCGACGGGGTAGACGTGCTGTTCACCCTGATACGCCCTCCCGGTCAAGGCGACCCCGAGTGGGAAGAGGGTCTGGCGTCAATGCAACGAGAGCTCGCCAACCTGAAGACCCGCCACGAGGGCTGAACACGACAAGTATCAGATAGCCGACAGTTCACACCGCTTCGGGGAATCACTGGTGCGCGGCTCGCGTTTATTTCAGGGATGGCTCGAGTCACCAAGGCCCAAGCGCGCCAGCAGCAGCGTCAACAGCGCGAGGAAGAGAAGCGGCGTGCCCAGCGACGCGGCACGCTGATCAAGGGTGGAGCGGCGGCATCTGTCGTGGCCGCGCTCGCCGTCCTGCTCGTGCTGCTGTGGCCGGCCCCACAAGAGGGTGACACCACGGCGGAGGCCTGGGATCTTCCCCAGCTTGGCGGTGAGGGCAGAGTGGCCCTCGCCGACTTCCGGGGAAAGCCGACCGTCGCCGCGTTCTTTGCTTCGTGGTGCGAGGTGTGCGAGCAGGAAATCCCCGAGTATCTCGCCGTTTCGGCGCTGGTCGGCGACCAGGTCCATTTTGTCGGCATCAACACCCAAGATCGCGGCGCCGGTCTGGCCGATGCCGAGAAGTGGGGGATCGCCGGGGTATGGCCGCTCGCCGAGGACATCGGGAACGGCAACGGCAGCGGGCTCAATACTGGGACGTTCGGGATGCGCGGCTCACCCTCGACCGCGTTCTACGACGCCGAAGGCAACATGATCCATTTTCAACGCGGAGGGCTGAGCGGGGCACAGCTGCTCGATGCCCTCGAACAGCTCTACGGAGTCACGGGCTGACCATCTTGTCTCCCCCGGCTCGGCCGGGGGTCGCGGCGCCGCAGAGTGCTCCTTTGCTCCCATCTCAGGGGGACGAGGGGAAGCGAGGCGAAGCAATTCTTTGCCTCCCCCTCAGGGGGAGGTGCCGAGCGAAGCGAGGCGGAGGGGGTCAGAGTGTTGTCGCGGCCATGCCTTGACCCCCCTCCCCGCCCTGCGGGCGGGACTCCCCCCTGAGGGGGGAGCGTCAAGAGGAGGAAGAAACAGCCTCGCCTAGGCCCCGGCCCAGGAGACGAACTCGAAGTACTTCTTCGCCCCGGTGTGGTCCTTGACCGTGACCAGGAAGGTCTCTCCGTAGGGCGCCTCCGGGAAGAACACCTGCTTCGACCAGTCGCCCTCACCGTTGGCATAGACCGTTGCCGAGCCAAACTCGGAGGTGATCGTCACCTTGGTCTCCGGATCGGCGGTGCCGTAGTAGATGTCATACGGCGGGTTCTCCTCACACGAGCCGTACGTGTTGAACGCGGTGAACTCGACCCCCTCACCGGGCGGCTCGGTGGTCGTTGGCGGAGCCGGCGGGACATAGTGAACCGTGATCCGGGCCGTGGACTGGTTTCCTGCCGCGTCGGTGGCGGCGAACGAGGCGCCGTTGGCTCCCGGGGACAGCACCAGCTGGATCGACCATCGGCCCTCTCCGTCGACGGAGGCGTCGAACTTCCCACCGGCCACGACCGTTGCACCGGGCTCTGTGGTCCCTGAGAAGGTCACGACGTTCTCCTCGAAGTGCTGCTCGGGGCTCGGCGACGTGATCGCCAGCTCCGGGGCAATGGTGTCGAGCGTCGTGGTCGGGCCCTCGGTCGTGGATGGTGCCTGGGTCGTCGTGGGCAGTTCGGCGACCGGGACCGGCGTCTCAATGGGCTCCTCCACCGGCACTTCAGTAGTTTCGGTCACCGGCGCCTCGGTGGTGACCACCGTTGGCTCGGGAATGGTGGTGGCGACATCGGTTTCCTGCGCCGGGGTGAACATGGCGGCGACGACCACTGCCGCGGCAGCCGCACTACCGGCGAACGCCCAGCCCGCCCCGGCCCACATGGCGTGGCGACGCTTGACGGCGGCAAAGCCGGCCGCACCGACCACGCCGGCACCGGCCGTGTGGTCGGCGACGCTGCGCTCGATGGCATCGACCGCGAGGCGGGCTCGATCGTCGAGCATGGTCATGGTGTTGCCTCCCTCTCCAGACCCAGCCGCGAGGCGAGCCCGGCCCTTCCCTTGTGCAGGTGAACCTTCACGGTGTTGGGGCTGCATTCGAGGATCTCGGCGATCTCGGCAACGGGTCGATCCTCCAGATAGTGCAGCGCGATCGCCTGAGCCTGGCGCTTGGGCAGAGAGCGGACCGCTCCCCAGAACTCATCGGCCTCACCGGGAAGCTGGGGAAGGACATGCTCGTCGCGGTTCATCCGCGCCAGCGCCTTGGCTTCGCTGATGCCCTTGCGAAACCGAGACACGGAGAGGTTCGCCACCACTCGCCTCACCCACGCTTCCGGTTTGTCATATTGCGAGATCTTCTCCCAGTTGCGATGTGCAGCGACAAATGCATCCTGCGCCAGATCCTCCGCCGCCGACCGACTACCGGACAGGGCATATGCCAATCCGATCACCGACCGCAGCTCCCGCTCGTAGAACTGCTCGAACGAAACCACAGCTCTGATCGGCACCGGCTCGGCGCCGGTGGTCAGGTCCCTGCTGGCCGACGGGGATCTGGGCTGTACGGTCATATCTGTCACTAGTTACACGCCGGGGGACGCATCGAGGTTTACTGAATCTCGGTAAACAGGTTCATGGATCCTGTCCTTGCTCAGTATCGACAGAATCGCCATGATCAATGAACCTGTTTTCGGCGCAACCCGGCCCCGAAGACGGCGCCCAGCACATGAAACCGCCCCGCACGGAAGGGGGGACACCGTGCGGGGCGGTCGCTACCGGTTGAGGGGGCTCCACCGCCACCTCGCCCGTGCTCCGCCGGAGGAGGAGATCAAGGGAGGAGTGGAGTCCCAACCCGGCGGATATCTTGTGCAGATCGCCGGAAGGGTACCGGCGATGACAGAAAGTGACACCGACACCTTGTCGGCTTCCGGAGCAGCCCCCCTGTAATTGACATTGGCTGGCAACGCTCAGCGTTCAGCGGGGCTGATCATAGCGTGCAGTCCAATGACACACGCCGCTCAACCCTGACAACGCCCCGGGTCGGCAGAAGCACTACTCGTCGCGCAGCCTGACCAGGACCGCAGAACCCTCGGCGGTGACCTCGCCTTCCACCGAAAGCTCGGTGGCGACGATCACCTTGCGCTCCTTGATCTCGGCGGCTCGCCCCACCAGATGCATCTGTGAGAGCGGGGTTGGTGCGAGATAGTCGACCTCGAGGTGCGCGGTGACGAAGCGGGGTGACGGATCCTCGCCCGCTTCAAGCCCCTCAGCATGCATGGCAAAGAGCGCCGCCGAGCCGGTCGAATGACAGTCGATGATCGAAGCGATCAACCCACCGTAGGTCGAGTCGATAAAGGCAGTGTGGTAAGGAGAAGGGACGAACTCGGTGACGGTGGTGTCCCCATCCAGCCTCGTCTTGATCTGATATCCAACTTCGTTGAGCCGTCCACACCCGTAGCAGTGCGCGGCGGGCTCGGCGTAGGTGTCCTGGATGGCGATTGACATGGGCGCATCTTCGCACACCTCGTCGGGCAGGTCCCGGCGATGCCGTAGGGTTGGTCGGGTGTTGCGGCTATTCGTCACCGCCACATTGTTGGCCCTGCTGGCCACGGCGTGCTCGTCTGCCACCGCTGAGACCGTCGCAGAGGAGCCTGCCCCGGCCTCGACGGCTCCCCGCGCCACCACAACGACCGCTCCCCCACAAACCACCACCATGCAGGAACCGGACGACGCACCGGAGACGATCAGCACCTTGACCCGGCTGGGCCGCATGACCTGGCAGCTTCATGACCTCGACTTCATGGTCACCCACGTTGGCTCGTATGAAGACGGGTACGTCGCCCTCCTCTACGACTCGCTGTCGCACCGGCCCGAGTATCGGGGCATCGCCGAACCCGCCGTGGTCGCCACTTCATCCGATGGCGTGGTGTGGACTCCGCTCACGACCCAGCCCGGTGGATCTGAGCCATTCACCGCCCAGATGCTCGCCGTGGATGACGACCGGCTGCTGGTGCTCGGCCGCCCCTATACCGAGAGTGGAATGCCGATCGTTGGCGAGGTCCTGGCCTTCGTGTGGGAGCGCGGAGCATGGAATGAGTTTCCCGTGCACGTCCCGGTTGGCAGCCTTACCCGCGGTGGTGAGCTCGATGTGGGTTACATGCCGGACGGCGCACCGGTCTTCTTGAGCAGGCGGGGCGGCGCCTGGTACCAATCCGCCACCGGGTTCGATTACCTGCCAGCGGCCACCGAGCGATGGCCCAACTTCCTGTTGCGCTTCGACACGATCGAGGTGTGGCCCTCCGACTCTGGGGTGACCATGCCAACCTCGACCATCGCTGCGGTGATCGAGTACGAAGGACGATTCGTTGCGGCCGGCACACCCGGCAGCGGCGGGCAGGCGTGGACCTCGACCGACGGTCGCCAGTGGCAGCCGATCGACCGGATTGCAGCGGCGTGGGGGGCGACGCAGGCCGACATCGTGGTCTCCCCCGAGATCATCGACGCCGGGGAGATCGGATGGGTGGCGGTCGGCTCATGGACGGGAACCGGCGCCGTGTGGATTTCCGCCGACGGGATCTCGTGGGGCCTGTTGGAGGATGTCCCCGGCCCTGCCGGTTGGGACGTGCGGGTCCCGTGGCCACCGGCCACGGTCGTCGACGACGAGCGGATCCTGATCTATGGACGGGCCTACGACGCGGTACTGCCATCGTCGGCGTCGATGGTGTGGGTGGGCACGGTCGACGGCTAGCTACCCGTCGAGCAGACCCTCGTACAGGTCGACGATCCCCTGGAAGCCGTATTTGTCGGCGCGTGCCCGGAAGTCGGCGTCGAGGCGCTCCCGCTCCGACTCGGGCCCGTGGAGGGCGAGCGTGGCAGCAAGGAAGGTCGCCGGCAAGGCCACGACCTCAGCATCCATTTCAACCATCACCCCCTCGATCCGCCGGACTGCTCCCGGCGACGGATCATCGAGGAGGGCGGAGACCGCATCGGCGACCTCGGTCTGTCGCCGGGCCAGAACACCCGCCTCCCGGTACAGGTCAGCGATCTCGGCGGCCCAGTCGGGATTTCCAACCAGGTA
>Ga0255058_10000711_pt1 | contig 19162 bp, 36 predicted proteins | sample Cases_109_9_MG_FD_188637 | JGI IMG/M metagenome (GOLD analysis project Ga0255058, IMG submission 188637) | Seawater microbial communities from Amundsen Gulf, Northwest Territories, Canada - Cases_109_9 | ecosystem: Environmental > Aquatic > Marine > Gulf | place: Canada: Northwest Territories... | reverse complement strand
AGCGATGACTCTGCCGCAGCATCCGTGATGCCCTGCCATCGACCACCGTTCTGGTCGAACTGATACTCGAAGCCCACACCGAAGTCGATGGTGTTGGGCAGGCTGATGCTGAAAAGGCCAGCGCGGAGAACGTACTCTTGAACAGCATCTGAAAGCGATGACGGTGTCAGCACCCACGTCCCGACTCGTGTGATGCCACCGACTCCGATGTTAAAGGAGCCCGGTCTGCCAATGACAAACACTCGACCAGCAGTAGTCGTCCCGGTGCGCAGGCCCCAGATGCCTGGGTGATCATCTTGGATGCCTAACGGACTAAAGATCGTCGCACCGGCACCGGCCGTTACTGCCTGGACTCCCTCCGCAATGGTGGAACCAATGGTGAAGTCAGACGACACCAGCGACCGAGTGCCCATCGCTTCAAACCAAGCTCTCTGAGGCGAAGGCGCAACAGGGTCGGCTTCCCAGTCGTAATCGTAGTTGTCAGGGGATTGCTTGGTGAGCTGCGTTCCCGTAGCACCATCGTCAGGGATCTGTATCGCAACGATCCCTGAAAACCCCAGACCAGATTGTGCCGTCAAAGGCTACCCCAGGATCGTATCGATCTGCTCGCGCACTGTTGCGAGCTTAGACTTCTCGTCCAGAAGTAGTTGTTCACGTTCATGAAGGTCAAGCTGAAGTTTATTCAGTGCCTCCCGCTCTGCCGTCGAAGCTACTTGCGTCCCTTGTAGGTCTGCATGGAGCTGCGCTGCTTCGCTCTTCATCGTGGTAGCGTCCGCTACAGTGTCCCGTGCACGCGCAACTACTGCGTCAGCCTCTAACAGTAAACCTTCAGCCGTTTCACGGGCTCGGCTCACTATGTCAGCGGCTTCACGCTTCGCCTTCGCAGTGATCTCCTCACAATGCGTTCGAGTCTCATTGGTGATTCGATCTTGCTCATCTCTCTCCGTAGCTGCCTGCGCACGCAACTGTGCGATCTCGTTAGCGGGACCAACGAGCGCGACTGCTGCACGCGCCCGTTCCTCAGCTTGTTGGAGATCATTGAGTTTCTTCGCCAGTCGTGGCGAGTCTTCGAGAATGTAGGCAGGGATCGTGACCATACCGGCTCCACGAGAACCAGCCATATCTCCACCAGCAATGCTTTCGCTCATGCTGCTATCCCCGCTTGAACCAGGGTGAAGTCAACCTCACCTACCCCGGAGTTGGTGAATAGACGCACCGCACGAGGCGGGAAGGCAAGGTTGCCATCTCCATTGGCGACTACATTCACCAACGTCGGATGGTCGAACCACACCAAGATGACCGAAGGATCTTGCCAGGGGTCATCGAACGTGTGCTGCACAGTGACATCTGCTGCAACAGCGAAGCCAGAGAGTCCCATACCGATGTTCGTCGGTGTAACACCCTGGTCAACGACTATCGGGATTGAACCTCCTAGCGCGTTCGTGCCACCTTCCATCAGAGCAGCATTCGTCCCGTCCGGTGTGATACTGGTGACGGTGAAGAAGTCCAAGGTCGTTGCCGATAATCCAGCGTTCGGTCCCACGATGATTTCTGTGATGACCCGACCCTGCTCGTCCGTACCAACGATGGTGTAGTTGATAGCCGACAGGTTCGCTGCCGACTCCAACTCCACGTGCCGTTGCTGATCGAGCTGAGCTACACCAGCCGTCACGAAAACACCATCCAACGTCAGGGCAGTTCCCGCAGTGGAACCCTGATCGGCGAAGATCCCGTTAGGGTCAGCCGCATCCAGCTGTCTTGATTGGATAACAGGACGCATGGTTTACCTCTCCTGAATGACGACGATGCGATCCATAGTCAGGACCTTCGCAGCAGCCTCACCGGCTCGAACTGCGAACGAGATCGTTAACTCCTCATCATCTGGGAAACTGAGATTGGGTTCTGAGAAGCTGCCGATAACACCATCGAGCGCACCGTACAGTCGTCCAGCTGTGCCCTCGCCATCGTAGAAGGCTTGCAGCCTAAACGCTGTGGCATCCACGATGGTCCCAACATTACCAGAGACCTCAACGTCGTCCTTTCTAGCGTCCAGCGTCACGAGACCTGCGCCTTCCGCCTTGTGGAAGTACAGACCATCCGTGGGGGCTGGCAACAGCGTTGCGTCGGTGATCGCCAGACCTATCAACATCTCCGTGAGCGTGACTTCACTGAGTGTGGCGAGGATGTCGATGAAGAACCTCCTGTCAGGATCGAAGAGGTAGCTCTCCACCGTGATCCCAGCAGCAACGCGCTGAAGCGCAACTTCATCATTGTCCGCGCCTGCTAAGGTCAGCGTGATGATGCCTCCGTCGCCATCTGCTATGGCAACGGTGTTCACACCTTGTACGTCAGTCTCAGTCCACTGCGCTGCCGTAAAGGTGTAGAAATCCTCCTCGAAGACGTGCGAGCCAAGAGCGCTCGGAAATCTCAAGGAGTTGAAAATGCTTCCGACATCTTCGTTGTTGATGCCGTTCGGAAGGCGAGTGACCAAGTTGTCGATAAAAGGCATATCTTTCTCCTAAGGGTTCCCCGTTTCACGTCCGGGGAAATTAGGGGGGCATTTCACGTCTGCCCCCCACCATTCCCGTCAGGGCTAGAGCCCTGGCGTGCCGAATACCGTCCTGGGGTCGGTCCAGTCAGGTATGTATCGCTCGGTGGACTTGTAGCGCATCGAGTCCGTCTCGAAGTCACCTTCCATCGACTTCTCCAGTCCCCTCCGCATCATCATCTGCAGACCACGGGGTGCATCCGTCTGGACCCACCATGCCGTCGTAGAGGTGATACGTGACAGGTTTGCTTGACCTTGATCGAGCAGACCCATCGAGAGGATCGGGTTGATGTCGTTGTTCGCCGTGCCTGCACGCAGGACCGACTTCAACAGCACCTCAGCCTGGAAGACTTGGCTCGGACCCGTGACGATCTTGAGCGGAGTCAGCCGGATACGCTTGCCGTTGTTGTCCACAGCATTGCGGATCTGAATGAGCAGCTGCTCAAGCGACGTTTGCGACAGAGCCGCAGCAGTCGTCAGTAGGTTCGAGAACACACCACCCGCACTCCCTCCTGGGGCGATTGGATGGTTCGTGACGTTCAACGCTACACCGTCGCCACCGACAAACGCACCGTTGAAGGCACGGTTGAAGATGTTGGCGCAGAGCGTTTCCTTCGTCTCGATCATCGACTGAGCGAGGTGCTCAGAGTAGATCGTGCCGATGCGGATGTGGTCACCGTCTTCGACCAGCACCTTGGTCATCGCAAACGCGAGACCGAAGACGCGATAGACGTAGCGCTGAATGAACAGCACTCCACCTGCATCGAACGTGACCGGTGTGCCATCCGGCATTTCCGGCGCAGCGTTGAATCCAAACAGGACGGGCTCTTCGTGGTACGACCGGGGAGTACCCTGCCGCTCCGTGAAAACCCCTTTCCATTCGTCCGCACGCTGGTTGTAAATCCCGTCGAACGTCTCGTTGAGGATCGGTTCGACAATCGACCGAAAGTCGGTTGATCGCATTGGGACAGCCATTCGCTATCTCCTTTCGTGAGTACGTGCGTTAGATCGCGGCTCGGACTGCGACGTACTGGTGATCGGAGATCTGCACTTGGACTATGGTGAACGCATCACCAATGACGTTGTCCGCAGCAGGGTTTACACCGATGGCTCTCAACTGTGCATTAGCCGCTGTCGAAGCGATGTTTAATGCAGCACTGGAAAGACCCGTGGTGGCGTTGCCAGCTAAGGCAGTCGTGTCGAACTGCTCCCCGATAGCCGTCTGCAAGAAGGGCGCATCCGCCTGGATCTCGTAGATGATGAGGGGGTCTTCTGTGTAGTAGGCGACGATCTCAGTTGCGACCGTGCCTGCCTCCCAGAAGTTTGCTACTGCGCGGCGACCATCGGTGCGAGTGAACTCCACACCCATGAATGCACCAATAAGTGCTTCACCTGCAGCAGCGTCCTCCAGCGTGCCGTCAACGGCGACTCGAACTGGAGAGAATTGAAAAATGTCTGTGCCGAAAGCCGACGCTATAGTCGTATGCGACTGGCGAATGATGCCAGACGGATGGAACGCAGGCTTCAGCCCAAACGGAGAGGCAAGAGTACTCATCTTGAGTACCTCCGAATCAGGTTAGGTTTAACCCAGGTCCTCCTCTCCCGTCTGTCTTGCAAACGGTGGAGGATCTGGTGCCACACCCAATGCAGCTGTGCCGTCTTCAAGTTCCAGTTCTACCGCGCCTTTCGACGCTTTGTTCATCTCGGCTTGCATCGCACGAATCGAAGCGCTGAGTTTTTCTTCCTCAGCGAGTGGCTGCTCGTGATGATTGATGCGCATGTACTGCTCGTACAGCTCAAGTGGCAGCTTAAACGCAAGCATTTCATTCACACCGATACAGCCCTGCCATTCTCCGCTCTGGATCGAGGCATGTTCCCAACCGGGTATGTCCGTCTCTCGGATCGGTTCATAGCCCAGTCGCATCCTCGAATGGACCGGATCACGGGGATTCTCAGTGGTAAGCCAACAAACGTGGTAGCCAGGAATATGTGGTAGATCAGGCAATGCTGATTGGAAAAATTGTTGGCGAAACTCAGCCACCCGTTCATCGTCTGATAGCTCACGGTCTTGCGTCACATTCCTGTCTTCCATGCGACGATCTGCGCGTGCTCCCGATTGATCGGAATTCAGTCTGCCGTCCGACTTTTTCTTAGCGGGCATGATTAGTTGCTCCCTTGTGCATCTCGGTCGTACTCCGCATAGCGTTTGAGCATGCGATTACGAGCAACCGGATCATCCCAAATGCCAGCCTCGACCATTGCGTCCTTGCGCTCGGGGCTGATGTAAACCTCGTTGTCCTTCAGTGAGCGCTCTCGCCCTCCTGTACGAAACGTAGGTCCCTTATTCCGACGAGTCTGACGCTTCCCTTTTCCGTTACCGGAATCTGCGCCATCATCGTCGTCGTCCTCATCATCTCCAGTGTCGAAGTGTTGAGGCAATTTGGTCTGAACACGCTCTCTCAGCGTATCCCAATAATCTTTGCTTGTGGGGTCAAACCCCTCGTTGACCAGTGCAGCATCAATGTTGAGCACTGCTTTGGAGTCGTCGTCACGCCCTAGTGGGTCCCACCAGTCGTTATCGACCATGAATGCTGATGCGTGAGCAACGTGACGCGGATCGAGCCGCATCTCTGGAGCACTCGTACGACGGTTGTCCTCGTCAGTGAGATACTCCTTGGCTTGCTCTAGATCACGCAGGTTGTCTCGGATGTTGTCACGATGATCCATCGCTTCTGCGAGGTTTTTACCATCGTTCTGATCGACGGCTTGCGCAATGACTTGATTGGCAAGCTGCAGATCCGATTTGGATTTATTGATATTTTGGTCGATACCGGCGACTTCACTCCCGGTAACACGAGCATCGACGTTCGCTTCGAGTTCACTGAAGCGACGTTCCAGCTGTTCATTGCGAGTGCGCAAGAACCCCACCTCACGGTCGGTGCGTTCTTTCGCTTTGCGCTGGCGTTGACGACGGGTGCGACCATCTTCACGACGGGACTTCTTGGCATCCTCATCGTCGTCACGACCACCCCCAAGGCGAGACTCGTCTTCCTTCTCGTCCCCTTCGTCGTCTTGTTGCTCGTCACCCTCAGGATCATCCTCGACGGCAACGAACTGCTCTTCCTGTTCCTCTTCTTCTGCGTCCTCGTCAACGTCCTGAAAGCTTTCGACGTCGGACATATGTGCTTACCTCCTTACAGGTATGCTATTACCTCCATTGGGTCGCAGGTGATCTCGCCGATCATGTCGAGATCGTTGTAGATGACGAAGCACGCTTGGTCTACACCCATTCGCATAGACGTAGCACCAGGGAGAGTCACGAACCACCTGTCGCCGCCATACTTCGGCACGCGTACAATCGCGCCCTCCTGGCACCAGTCCCCTTCGGGCCATGTCTCCAGGGTATCGCGATTCTTGAAAGCACCGGGTCCAAGAGCAATGACTTTAGCGACTTGAGTGTTCCAGAACTCAGTCTCCTGGGATTCCATTGGAACGATGATCCCACCCTCAGTGACTGTTCTGGGCGTACGTTTTTGCACGAGAACACGGGAGCCAAAAGGCTTCAAGCCGGGTTCCACTACAGGAAACGCCTGCTCGATGTTGTCGTATTGCAACTTCGTCCGACCACCGATAGTCCTTCCACTCTCCTCTAAGGAGTAATTCTCAGGTAGAACAATTGGATTTTCCTCAGCCATTTTCGGTCCTGTCTTCCTCTTCCCCTATTACTCTCTCGAACAGCCGCTCGGCGCGATTCAAACCTTGCAAAATGCCGCATGCTTCACCGTATCCAAAGGCACTCTTATCCTTCGGTGTCGCGAGCAACGCGAGACATCCGGTTTGTTCCCCTTTCACAGCCGCAAGGAACTTCTTCAAAACGATGTCAACGTCGGCGGGCATTCTAAACTCGCCTTACGGAGGTGTCATCTTCGATGTCTTAGGCACGCTCTTGCCTCCACCGCTCCCCGTGCTCGTGCCACTCTGGCGCACCTTGCCAGGGTGCTTTGTCCCTTTGCCCCAAGGTGATGGCACCGTCTCCTCGTCGGATGTGTTGGCTTTGCGTAAGCCTGCACCTGTTGCCATCGACTTGTGCTGGTTGATCGGTCCTTTCGGGTAGTACCCGATGTTCTTGCCCATGTCTGTCTCCTGTTAGGAATGGAGCTTGTCGCAACTCACGAGGGTAGCATCGCTTTCTGTGAGCCTACCTTTCGGTACTCACGAGCTTCGAGGCCGGGGGTTTGTTGCACCCTCTCCGGTCGTGACCCCACCTCTCTCTTTTGCTGCTTCTGCATTCGTGTCCGCGATTACTAATGCCGTTGCGTTGTCTTCGGCATTTATGTCCTCACGGCTCTCAGTCTCGATGAGAGTTTCCTCTCGCTCAGCGTCGAGTCGCTCCATAAGCTCTTCGAGTCGAGCGGCGTACTCCTGAGCTTTACGAGCATCTTCACGCGCACCACGGAGAGTGCTCTCACGAGATTCGTGATCAAGCTCCATGAACTTGATTTCTTTCTGGTCTGCTCGTGCCTCTTGTTTGTCCACGAGCTGCAATTGAGATGTTTCCCGCTCCCGTGCATCACGCATCTCATCCGACGCTTGCTCTTGCTCGATAGCCATCTGCGTATTCGGATCGATGGGTAGTTTCTCGGGTTCAGGCTGCATTTCCTGAATTGCCTGTGCTGTCTGCTCAATGATTGGCAACAGGCCAGATAACACTTTATCCACGGCAGGCATCACAATCTGTGACTGCACTGCAAGATTCTTGTCCAATCCCTTACGGACCTCAGGGGTGTGTATCTTCATCATCTCGCTCATCTCCTGATCACTGAATCCAGTGGATGCCTGCAGGAGATCGTAGTTGTATTCGACGTAGTAGAACGCGATGTGCTCTTTGAGATGCTCCAAGACCATCGGCATGAAGGTCTTAGAGATGAGCATGTTCTGCCCCAGCACGGGGGAACGTAAGTAGTCTAAGTGCACCTGCATGTGAGCGAGATGATTCTGTTCAGGAAATGCTGCCACCGGTCTACCCAATGACATGGCAGCGTTTTCGTTGACTGCATTCTGTTCGTCCGGTGTGTCATCCGGCAGAAGCAGCTCATCAGGATTCGGGATCTTAGTCCGTTCGAGGATGCGCTTCTCGACAGCCTTGACGTTGTAGACCTCAGGCATCTGTGCAGCGCGATCTGCGATGACCTGAAGCTGCGCCATGCGCTGAACGTCAGAGAAGATCTCCGGGTCAGCGACAGGCATGATGTCGAACGGAGGATCAAAGTCTTTGCGATGCGCGAGCACTTCACCGATGTCGCTCTTCGCTTCCTCCTCCTCCAGATACATGCGGTTGATGCGGTTGAGAATCCGCAGGATGTAGTTCATCGCCTGGAACATGCGCAGGTGAATTGCGCTGAAGACCGTCATCCCCTCTTCGATCAGAGCGAGGGTGGTGCCCACGGGCATCTGTGTACTCTGCTCGCCTAGCTTCTCGAAGGTGGTTTGCACCATCCCTCGACCAGCTTCGGTAACGACACCCAGCAGTTCAAGAAGTACAGGGGAGGGAGGATTGAACGGCACAGGCATGATCAGCTTGCGAATGTCATCGCCAGCGATCCCACCCTCGATCTCGGTAACCTCAGCGATGTTCAGCTCTTTCGACTGACCACTGAAGTTTGCCCCCTTGAGTCTCAGCAAGGTGGGCAGGTTGTTCATGTGAGCTGAATCAAGAAGAGCGCGGAGCGCACCGGTTGCAGCACCAGAGAGCGAGCCGATCATCTGACCTAGCCCTATGGTGTACGCTCCGCGCCAAGGCACGAAGGGGAACTCTACAGCCCAGTACAAGGGCTGTGAGGTCTCGTCGTCCTCCTCCCAGTTCCGGTTAACAGCACAGATCTTGCGAGCTGCACCATCGATAGTGATGCGATAGGGAGCGTAGCCGTGCTTCTTCTCCAGATCGTCGCAATAGCACATCACCTCAAATACGTTACGCAATCCATCCTCGTTGTAAGGCTGGATCTCATCTTTGCCTTCGACAGCGTCGGTTGCCTTCTCAGCTTCCGATTTGTTGATGGGCTGGGATGTGGCGACGGGACCCAGGTCGAGCCACATCTCACTCTTCACACGCTGCTTAACCTCGTGCTCGGTGATGTGCTCAACGAAGGTCACACGCTCTGCGGTGTAGAAATTAGATGCTGCGTAGGGAAGGTAGACGTCGTCGCTCGGCCAATAGGTGGGTACGGGGCGTTTCTTCTGCGAGTCGTACACGAGCTTCATGTACTGGGAACCACCCAGTGGAAGCTGTGTCAGCAGCTGCTCCAGCTCTGATCGAAAATCAGGCATCTGGATCAGGAACTGCCAATTCATGTACGTCTTGACGCGATCTCCCTTCGCGAATCGTCCAGTCTCGGGATGATCCCCAGGCACGTACACCTTAACGGGACCGTTAGGTGGCATCAGCTCCTTGATAGCTCGGGACGCAAAATCGACCACAGCTTCGGTGAGCATCGGGTGTACTGCCTTCGACGCTCCCTCGAAGTCAGCCCCACCTGGGGTCTCTTTGCCTAAGCCTGTTCGCTTGATGGCTTCTTCGTAGTCCTTATCACGTTGCTTTCTTGATTCTCTGTCACGTTCAATGTCTTGCAGCAGACGTGTACAAATTTTGCTCAGCTCAGCACTGTCGATGTCCTCCGCGATGTTCTCGTACCATTCGCGATTCGGACGAGTGGGGACGTCATCTCCTACCCGGACAATGGCACCCCCATCGTCGGTATCGGTCACCTCATCAGGAACCTCCTCGAACTCTTCGACTGTGCCTTCGACTTCAGCCATCTAGTGGGGCTCCATGAATTTCATTGCCATGAGATCGGCTACGTGCTGCGTGATGTTGGTGAAGGCACAGACCGGACAACCGTTGTTCTCACCGACCACCTTGTGGACCCCGAAGATCTCCAGTGCGCCGATGTTGACCATGTTGCAAGCTTCCCAGCAAGGGTCCATCTCCCCCCGCATGAACTTTGCATTCAGGGTCTCAGCGTCGGGTGAAATCTGATCACCGAGACCCCGATCCTTCAACGCGAACATCAGCTCTCCCCAATGGGTCTCGCACCACTTGACGGCACGCAAATGCTTCTGTGGCTCGTGCAGGAAGTAAGGGACGTCAAGCTGGATGGGTTTCTCAGTCATATGGATTTCGCCCCTTCTTCAACCGACGCTCTGCGATCTGTTTCGCTTTGGCTCGCTCGCGTGACTCGACGTTGTCCACAACGGTGAATGGCCCGAAGAACTGATCCATAAGGAGGCGCAGTCCTTGAGTCGCGGTGTCAAGTAGATCGTCACGTTCCACGGAGCCGGGACCGACGTAGGAACAGACTTGAGAGATGAGAGGATCGTGGTGCGTATTGAACGCTCCAGGGTTGATCTCCGATTCAACAGCCCAGATTCGACCGGCGGCAAACATAGGCGACACGTAATGTAGTCGCGTTAACTTGTCCTCATTACCCGGATTGTAACCGTGAGTCAAGACGTTCTCTTCCGCGAGCTGCTGTCTCAGGCTGATCCCACTTGCCTTTTCCTCGATCAAAATGATGTCAGGCTTGCGCCCCTGATGCTGAGCCCGTTGGGTCTTGGGGATGATCTTCGGCCTCAAGTAGGGCTCGTCCACATCACCATAGGTGAACGTCTGCTCCTTCTTGATCCGGCGCACGAGAGCCGGGAATCCTAGCCACTCCTCCCATGCATCGAGCAGCATGACATGCGGCAACGGAGGCTTGCCCTGACGCGGGATCATGAACACACCCCAGGCACTGCACGCTGTCGGGTCATTCTCTTGCTTGCGCTTGTCGTAGTTCTTCTCGGTGAATGCTGGATCGATGGACAGCACGATGAAGCTGAACTTTGGCAGTGCCTTAGCGTGAGGCCAGAGCCTCCACTGCGACCGCTTGACGAAGCCTTCTTCTTCCGGGTCCAGCACCTCACCGTGGATCTCTTGGCGACCGACTCGCGTGCCCTCGTACTTGGCAATCGAGTCGAAGAAGTAGTCAGTCAGGTTTTCGCGGTTCTCGTAGGTGGCACCCACCACGTCCACCGTTCTGGGATCTGCCTGCAGCCTGCGCACGAACGGTGTCGGCTTCGGTGTACCCGTCACGCAGATCTGTGGAGTGTTGCCCAGGCGCAGACCAAACATCATGTTGTCCCAAGCTTCCTGAGGGTACTTCCATGATGCGATCTCATCACACCAGATCTTGGCATGCTGGGGTCCACGTAAACGCTCGGGAGTATCCCCCGCGAAACCACGGATGATCGAGCCATTCCACAAGGTTACAGATGGGAGGGCTTGGTTGCGATCAGCGATCAGCTTCGGGGGGATACATGCGAGCAGTCCGGTCGGACCTTCAAAGCAGGTGTAGCGCACGTCGTCATGCGTAGGAGACACGCACGCATAGTACGATGGGTACAGGCACGCCTCGATGCCTAGCCAGTTGGCTCCCGTCAGCGTCTTGCCGAATCCTCGACCAGAGCGAATGAGCCAGATCGGCCTCTCCATCGACTCGAACAATGCCGGGGGAATCTGCTTGGCACGTGCCATGCGCTTCCAGCAGATGCGCCAACGAATGAGGTGTAGCTCCTCCTCGCTGAACATCTGAATGACTTCAGCAGTGTCGGCTGGAAGTTGGGCTCGGATCTCCTCATTGAGATCATCCCAATCGAAGTCGTAGTTGAACTCCGGGGGGTGGTGGACGAGACCGAAATTGAGGCTGATAACCTGAGCCATCGAAGATCCTATTCGACGGGGCGGCAGTATAGGCGCAAAAAAAGGGGGCTCACAAGGAGCCCCAATGGTTACGTCATGATCCGTCTACCCTTCCAGGGTGAAGGGCACAACTATCTTAGCATAGTGCAGGATGCGTTCGCGTGCCTCCTTGGCATCGTGCACATAGTGGTCCCCGTAGTAGGGATCAGTGTCGGTGTCGCATCCTTCAAGCGGGGTGACGTAGTACGAGTAGTGGTCCTCCCACTGCTCCTTCTCGACCTTGACACCGTGCTTCTCACCGAACTCGAAGATGTTCAGCCTCTTGGCTGGCTTCTTGCGAGGCTTCGGTTCCGGTCGAGGCTCCGAGAGCTTCTTCACGTAGTAGCGCTTCTGCTTCTTGAGTTTCTTGAGAGCTTTCGCAGCTCGCTTGAGCTTCTTCTCCCAACCGACGATTCGCCGGTCTACACTCGCAGCGCGCTTCTCTATCAGATCGATCTCGGGCTTTGCCTTCACCGGAGGAGAACCCTCTTCGAGGAACCTTCTTCGGATCAGCTGGGCTCCATCTCGCTCGACCGACATGTGACCACCTTGGTGGGACAGTCCGGTCTTGCGCCAATGGATGAAGTGCGACATGTCATGGTTGATGTCGCGCCAGCCCTTCTTAGGGTTGATCGTGAACACGCTTCCCTGCAACCACGTATTTCGATTCCCTGAGCCGATGCGGATCTTGTAAGGAAAGGGTCTCCCCATCTCCTGTTTCCAGAAGGCACGCACGTAACTCTTTGCGTGGTTCTCCCAGACGTTCCACATCTGCTCGGGAGAGACACCTCCCCAGGTTTTTCCCATGACACGGACATAGTCTTTCGCTGTTGCCATATTTCCACTCCTAGTTGTTAATGAGCAACCACCGTCATTCCACGGTAGCGCTACCATTATACACTATGGAGTCTAACGAACTAGCTGGGGGGCGAAAGCATCAATGACTTAGAAGAGCGAAAAGGGCTGGAGCCCGCATGTTCTCGATCCGACGAACGGTAGTTCCCCTTAGTTCCGCCGTTAGGTCAATTCGTAGTCCAATGACGGGGATTCAGGTAGAGAATCTCGATTCCGGCGGCAATAAGGGTCAAGGTGAGGGCAGTCCAGAACCCAGTCTCGGGGTAAGCCAGGAACCAGATCATCACAGCCCACAGTCCCCAACGAGTGAAGTGGGACGCGATCCAGAGGTAGTGCTTAGCCGTCGTCGGCATCTTTCGCATCTCCATACACGAAGACTGAATCCCCGAAGGCGCGGTTCAGCACATTGCCCGCGATTATCTCTTTGGTCTGAAGCATCGATGCAGCCAGGGCTTCGATCTGACTATTGTGCCAACGAACTACTGGCTCGCGAATGATCGAAGGCACATAGGGGGTAGCAGCAACGGCACCTGCTGCACTGACTAGCGCTTTAAGAAAGCTCCTCCGATTCATTTTCACCGTACGGTCCCTCCTCGTGTCGAGCTGCGATGTACGCTAGCCTCAGCAGCTGCATGGCGAGTCCCTCTGGGGCTAGTCCAATCACATCCTGAGCTAGTTCGTTGTCCTCACAAAACACCAAACTGCCCACATTGAACCACCCCTCGAACTTCGTGATGTCACGCATGTCCTCCATGAGCGCACGCGCTACCTTCAGCTCGTAAGTGACTGAGTGCAGATCAATACTCTGCTTGGACTGCAAAAACATTGGGTGGTGGGCATTCGGATGCATGTAGTAGATCTCACTCAAGGCAATGTACCTTTCACTTCCGCTTCCAAGATAGTGCGCATCTCGATCAGGGAGTCGATGAGATGAGAGAGGCTGACCCACTGGTCTTGGACCAGAACCTCCCAACCATCTATCTCCGGGTTGAACTGCGCCACCACGGGAGGTGCAGGACCCCTTTTCAGAAGGTCGTCTTCAGGCATCGGGTTTATCAACGTATTTCCAGCGCACACCGATGAGCACGCGCATCCAGAATCGATACCAGCGATTGGGCAGGGGGTAGTCGCAGCTGATTCGCACGACTCCTTCAGGGTAGGTCTCAGTGGGGAGCCACATCATGATCGTCTGTGGTCGCAGTGTGTCGTCAGCATCTACCATGATGGGTCTCCCCCTTGGCAGGAATCGTCCCTTCTTACCCCGCGCTTGCGGAGTCCTCATGTTCCCCCCCGCACTTGAGTGCTGGGTCTTTGGGGTCGTGTCGGACATAGATACCAGATTCGTGCTTCTGATCACAGAAGCAACAATTCTCAAGAGACCGGTGTTCATCCACCATTTGCTCCGGAACAGACCTAGCGTAGAACCATCGTCGGTAGCAGCGCTCACAGATCGAGTGGGTCCACTCGCTCACAGCTGCTGCCCCACGGGTTCGATCCACATGATACGTGAAGGAGGAATCCAAAAGCGCCCCTGGCTTTCATGGCAGAGCTGGTGGTCTGCGTCGATCCAGAATCCTTGCTTCAGCTCATTGAGGTTCCACTGCTTCTCGAAGGGAGTCTGCAACCGGCGAGGCTGCTGGTTGAACTCGAACACGACAATCCAGTCACCCACCGTCGCCATCGGTCTCGATCTTCCCGTTGAGATTAGCGAAAGGGCTCTGACTCATGCCACTTGCGTTCACCAGACCACTGAGTCCACCTTGTAGATCGAAGGCAAGACGCTGCGCTGGTCCTTTGAAGACGCACTCGACCACCTTCATCATGTCGTCACGAGCTGCAGTCGCGTACTTCTCCTGCACGACCATCACAGCTTCTTTGAGATCCAGCTCCCTCTCACGATCAGCGACGTGCGCCTGCCGCTCCATGAGATCAGCCTCTGAGCGTGCATGTTTTTCGTGCTTGGCAATAGCTTCGTCATTGCGCTTGAGAACCTCCCGTGCAGCCTCCAAAGAGGTAGCGTCGGCATCGGCTTTGTCGAGACGTTCTTTGAGACGGGTGCCGACTTCGGCAGTCAGGTTGGTTTCGATAGCTTGACGGATATCGTCATCGAGACTCATTGTTCCCCTCCATGTCGTAAAAGGTGGGGACTACCCGCAGTCTAGGAGTGGAGTCCCACTGCGATGTAGTCCCCGGCAACGGCTTAGTCCATGAAGCCATCGCACTTGCGTGGCGGAGCGTGAAACAGATGAAGAATCACAGTTACCACGCAAGCGCAATCGTATCACATGCTTTCTAGCAAGTTGAGCATGTCCTGTAGTCGAGTCATCTGTTCGTGCACTTGCCGCCGCGCTTGCTCCTGCCATGGCATCGGCTGATGTGGATGCGCAGAGCTGAAGAGAGGACGTCCTTCCACCAGATTCACATCCTCCTGTTCGATTCCCTCATCAGTAGTACGAATCATCACAGCCTCCTCAGGATCTCGATGACGTACCATCGGAGGGGGCTCTCGATCAGGGTAGTGCGCGTGCTGCCTCCGACCGATAGGCTCGATGTGAATCCGCACTTGCTGTTGCAGGTTCGCCCCTATCGCGTAACCCGTGATCTCCTCGAACTCCTGACAGAAGCCCTGGATGAGCCGATGCCCCATGAGGATCTGATAGCTCCCGGTATCGTCATGACGCAGCACCACCCTACGTGGACTCGCAGCAGCTTGTGCTGGTCCTGCAGCTTGCGATGCTTGATCAGGTGTATCCCCTTCGTCGCTCATTTCAAATCCTCAATGCAGAATTGGACGTACCAATCGATATCTCCATGAACCTCCATCCGCAATACGTTCGCGTTCAATATCATGCCCGCCAAATTTTGATTTGCGGAAGTCACGCAGACGCGCACTGATCGAAGCCCAGCGATGTCCCAGAGCCTGCTCCATCTCCTCCGGGTCATGCCACTCCTCATCCTGAATATACGCCCACACGTCTTGGAGCTGCGTGCCCAGTCGAAACTGATCCAGCTCAGGGTCATAGGTCGAACCTCCGAACTCCATGTCTTCAGGATCAGGAATGCCATTGAGTAACCGCTCGTATGTCCCTAGAGGTCGTTTACCTCTCTTACGAAGCCGTCGTATTAGTCGTTCCCCTAACGTGCCAGGAGGTAGTCTCGTAGCAACCATCTCTCACTCCAAATAGTCCAAGTAGTGGTCGCGCACCATGCGCTTCTGAATCGACTCAGGGTTGTCCACGTGGACCCGTTCGAGATACTCACGGAAGTCCACCACCCGCACATTACCGATACCTAGCTCGCCCTCGCACATCTCGAAGTGTGCCAGTGCTTTCGCAACCTGACTCTCAGGCTGGCGTGCCTTCTTCCCACTCATGGTGAGATTTGTCACTAACAGCTCCGCTCGGGTGCGCCTAACTCCACTCTTCCTTTTCTTCTTCTTCGGAGTGGTATCAGCAGGGATCTCCACGTCGAGGAAATGCGTTAGCTCGTAGTTAGCTCCACGAGGGAGCTTCAGACCCGCGAGCAGGGTGCCCAGGTCTTTGTCAGCTACTCTGTAGACGGTGACCGTAAAACTCATATCGTCAACTCCCCATCTTCTGCGGGTGGTGCCTGGGATGATCAATCACGAAGTCCATGCGACTCACAAGCCGCTCGCACCTCTCGAAATGCCTGCGTTTATCCGCAGGGCTCCTCCCTCGCCATCGGGCTAGGCCCGAATAGCATGCAGCGCACACTTGCAAGTGCTTGTAGCGTACATCCTCGTAGCAGTCTGGGATGCAGCAGATCTCAATTGGATCAGCCATGTCGTACCTCTCTCATATCGACACGTCATGTGTTCGTTCAGTTGTCGTCCATCTCGCCAGTGTAGTGATCTTCCATCTCTGCGAGCTGCTTCTCGAACGCTAGGCGCAGATCTCCGACGTAGCCGTGCATGATGTCCTGCAGCTGGTCGAACTGACCTGCCAGCAGCAGCAGGCTGTCTTTCGCCTTCTGCACCTCACGGAACTGCATGATGGCAGCACCTGCCAATACACCCACACCAAACAAAAGCACCTGTTCAATTCCTGTCATATGGATAACCTCTCTAGTTCCTGAATGGTATTGCGAATGTTGCTCTGAACCTGTTCGAGCGCATCGGTCTCGATATCGCTGAGTTTGTACTGCGTGGAGATCGCTTCAATCTCGTCGCTGATCCCACGCAACTTCACATACATCTGCTCCAGAGCGTCCGATATGTCCTTATTCATCGATCACCTCCACCCGCTTAATCTCTTCCACCCGCACGCTCACCTTCACGACCTTCGGACCACTCTGATTTATCCCGTGCTGTCGGTAGAACTTCTCAAAGTCGGCGGCATACTTGCGTGCCTCTTTGCGAGTGTCGAAAAGCACCGCCCCATCCCTATCGCCAAAAAATCGATCCTCATCGATCAGAGCCCATTTAATGTCTTCACGTTTGACTTTCACTTCACCCTCACAATGTCAGAGGGACTGAACTCGCCCCAATCCTTGACGGATATCTCGCCACATACAGCAAACTCGTAGGCAACGCGATAGACCTTGTCGTTGTGAATGAAAAAGCGTGCGTCTGCGGCAATCGCACCTCGTGCAGCTTGCTCGGGGTTCATGCCCTTCTCAGCGAATACAATGATGTCTTTCACACGGACACCTCGATCAAACGAGAGGCAACGAGGCAAAGAGCACCAACCACAACGAGTGCAATCGACACGTACAGCAGTCGATCATCCTTTGTCATCGGTCTTTCCCCCCGTGAGGGTGATGTTGCCCAAGAAAAGTCCCGTCGAGAACTGCATGCCTTCGCGATAGGAATTATGCACGAGGGTTTGAATGAGCTTGAGACGAGCGTCCGCAGGTACGGTGCTGTCACAAGCCTGATCGATAATCGCTCGCTGAGACTGAAAGTAGCCTTCGATATGCTTCGTCACATCGGTGTCAGTCATCTTAGGCATCATCGCTGCCTCCCAGCACCTGAGGTTCTTCCCCTTCAGGCTTCGGCATGAACGGAGGCTGGACAGAATTGTAGTAGGGGTGTCGATTGACGATCAGCATCCTCGCAGTCAGCTGAACCCCACCCTCGAAGCGAGGTTCCATCTCGGGCCACCTGCGAACAACAATGATGCAACCCTTTCCCGCAGCGGTGACCCACGTCTTGATATCGCGCTTGAACTGATCGACCAGTAGCTCAGGGTCATCTCCGCGAAGCGCCCACACGTAGAAATCGTGTCGATTCTCACCCAGACAGACGTAAGCCATGTCCGCGATGAAGACATAGCCGTGATCGACTTGCTCGTAGATAAAGTTGCGCAGGTGGTCACTCAGTTTCATCCCAATCTCTCCAACCAATGGTAGATGTCCGTAGCAGTGTGGTTATGTTGTTCAGCTTGGGAGTAGGCAATGCACTTGATGCAGTGCAGCTTCGGTCCACGCTGGTTGTACTGGTAGTAGTGTTCACCGGGCTGGACCTCACCACCGCATCGCGTGCAGTTGTAATACCCGCGCGCTTTGGTCAAGCCTTCCGTGTCGATGTGGTAGGGAGTTTCAATTATCGACTTCATTTGATATCTCCCCGCTGCACCATGAGCTGAAGCTCGGTAACGACGGTGGAGACCTCACATAGAGCGGAATCGAACTCAGTGAAGAGTTTTGCGGACCAGTGGTCTTCGTCTTCGGGGGCTTCGGTTTCGACGATGGCGCAGATCGCACACATTTCATCGAAGAGGGTAGTCAGTTTTTCCACATCCTGCTTGCGCATATTTCACACTCCTTATACCAGTGAATCTTCATCTACCTCGAAGACTACACGGCAACGCTGCCAGATGCAACCCCCCTACGGATGGGGGTCCCACAGCTGGGGACGACCCTCCTTACATCGACGGTGATGCTCAGTGGATTCGCGAAGTGCAACGTAGCACCGGCAGTACCCGCATTGCACGTGTATGCCTGGAGCGCAAGGTCTTCCCCACATGTCCAGTCGTGGTCTCCCTTCTTTGGTGTAAGTGATCTCCGAGACGGTCTCGCCATGATCGCAATTGCGGCACGCATAGCGAAGGGGTTCACTCACCGCAGCTTGCTCCCGCGCAGTTTCATCAACAAGGTGAGTGCACGTTCAATGTGCCCCTCGTTGAAGGAGAAACGCGCCTGGAATTCCATGGGATATCCAACATCGAATGGAATCCTCGCTTTGATCAGCAGATCGGCTAACTCACCACCGTAGAGGGTGTCGATATAATGCTCGGTGTCATTCGTGATCACATATTTCTCATAGAAGTCGGGGTGCTCGTGTGCAATCTCGATGAGAACTTCTTCAAGTGACTTTTCAGTTGGGTCATCAGCCATCGAGTTTCCTCAGCTTGCTTAGTTCATCATCGATCATTGGGATCAGGTACGCGAACGCATCGTATTGCCGACGCAGGGTCTCAATGGCGGCATGATGCTCTTGCTGGCACTTGCGCACAATCTCTTCCCTTCTGCGGAGATCCGCATCGATCTCACGGCAGCGCTCGACCAACTTCTGACGCAATTCATCGGCTGTCATCGGCTACCAACTCCCAGGGTGGCGATCTTCAACGGAAATACGCACACGCACGATTTCCCCACGTTCGAGTTTGATGCCGGTTACCCTCTCAAAATCATCATCGCAGAAGGAGACGATGTTATCCGGGTCGAAATCCTGCCCATTCCAATCCTTCTTGCGGAGCCCAAGCTGGTAGCAGGAAAAGCGACCCTCCGACTTCGCCAGCCAGATTGCCGCAGGTTTCTTGTGTCTTATCATCGGCTACGGTCCCGTTGAGAGAGGGGTATAGGAGGATATCACAAATAATATTCAAATGGCAGGCCCGCGACGAAATCGCTGTCAAGGGGGAGTGTGATGGGTGCCACCTTTTTGTGTGAACTCCGTCACAGTTCAGGCGATTGCCCGTTCTGTGACGTGGTTCACGGTAGCGCTGACGTGGGTATGCTAG
>Ga0255058_10000710_pt1 | contig 19222 bp, 17 predicted proteins | sample Cases_109_9_MG_FD_188637 | JGI IMG/M metagenome (GOLD analysis project Ga0255058, IMG submission 188637) | Seawater microbial communities from Amundsen Gulf, Northwest Territories, Canada - Cases_109_9 | ecosystem: Environmental > Aquatic > Marine > Gulf | place: Canada: Northwest Territories... | reverse complement strand
CCAGAATCTTCTCTTCTTACTTCGCTACTGGCAAAGTACGGATGATGAGAAGGCCTTAAGGATGGTGGAAAAGACCCTTCAGTCCATGCGAAATGGCGGTATGTATGACCACATCGGGTTTGGTTTTCACAGATATTCTACAGATTCCAGATGGCTTGTACCGCACTTTGAAAAGATGCTCTATGATCAAGCCATGCTGGCGATTGCATATGTAGAGGCATATCAGGCTACAGCGAAAATGGAATATGGCGAGACTGCAAAAGAAATTTTTTCTTATGTCCTGCGTGATATGACAGACCCGGGTGGTGGATTTTACTCTGCCGAAGATGCTGATAGCGAGGGTGTGGAGGGGAAGTTTTATGTTTGGACAGAGGAGGAAGTCCGCCAGATACTCAAAGGAGAAGAGGCTGATCTAATCATAAATGTATTTAACATTGAAAAGGCCGGTAATTTTAAGGAAGAGGCCACTGCAGAGAGTAAGGGTGCTAACATATTGCATCTTGAAAAGCCCCTTACGGAGATTGCCTTTAAGATGAAGACATCAGTGGAAGATCTTGAAATGCGCATAGAGACAGCCAGACAAAAACTCTTTACAGTCCGTAGTGGAAGGATTCGTCCACATAAGGATGATAAGATATTGACAGACTGGAACGGTTTAATGATCGCTGCGCTGGCAAAAGGGGCTCAGGTCTGCAATGAGCCAGAATATGCAGATGCGGCAAGGCGTGCAACGGATTTCATCCTTACGACTATGCGCCGGCCGGATGGAAGACTTCTCCACCGTTATCGGGATGGGCAGGCGGCTGTACTGGCAAATGTAGATGATTATGCCTTCCTGATTTGGGGGTTACTGGAATTATACGAAACGACCTTTGACACCGGTTACCTTAAGACTGCGTTGGATCTGAATAGGGAATTGATAAAATATTTTTGGGATGAGAAAAACGGTGGTTTTTATTTTACGGCAGATGATGCGGAAGAACTTATAGTTCGGCAGAAAGAGATTTATGATGGCGCAATACCATCCGGCAATTCTGTTGCTATGTTAAACTTACTCAGACTGGGTCGAATTACCGCAAATACAGACTATGAAGAGAAGGCCACGAAGATTGTAAAGGCCTTTTCTCAAGACGTAGGAGTATCTCCTTCCGGGTATACGCAATTGATGGTTGCGCTTGGTTTCGGAATAGGCCCTTCTTATGAGATTGTCATAGTTGGTAACCCAGAGGCAAGAGACACAAAGGACATGTTAGATGCCCTCAGGAAACATTTTATACCTAACAAGGTAGTGCTTCTTAAACCGGATAATCAGAAATCGCCCGATATCATTCGCTTTGCTGAATTCACAAAGGATCAATCGAGTATCGACGGCAAGGCCACTGCTTATGTCTGCCTTGACTATGCCTGCAAGCTGCCTACGACAGATGCGGAAAAGATGCTTGAGTTGCTCAAAGTGTCTTCACGCAAGTAACCCGTTTTCTAGGTTTCAGTTTGTTTCATCTGATTAGTCTACCGTAATCTTCTTAAATAAAAATGAGAATAAGAGAACAAAGAAAAAGAGAAAAGATGAGAGAACTTCAACGTATGGCGGATCGCGTGTGTTCACTTATTTTGATTTCTGATTATCCGGAGATCGACATCGTGATAGAAAAAACAAAGGTACGTGAAAGGTGTGAAGAACTTTATCCGGATAGAATGGACCTTTACGAGATGATTTACGAGAGCAGATTTGATAGATTATGGGAGCAGTTTAGAGAACCGCATGAATGGAATGACGCTTGAAAAGGCTTTCCCACCTGTTGCGCTTTTACCAATAAACATCTTTAATGGCATTGACTGTTTATGAACAGAAAGACACTTGATGATAATTATTTTATGCGGGAAGCAATTCGCCTTGCCAGGAAAGGGATTGGGAATACAAGTCCTAACCCTGTAGTTGGCGCCGTAATCGTAAGGAACGGGAAGGTCATCGGCCGGGGCTATCATAGGAAATATGGTGATTGGCATGCTGAGATAAATGCTATTAAGGATGCAAATGGTAAGAATGGTAATGTCAAAGATGCAACAGCTTACATTACACTGGAACCGTGTAGTCACTACGGGAAGACGCCCCCTTGCGTAGACACATTAATTAAAGAGAAAATAAGAAGGGTGGTTGTCGGCACACTTGATCCGAATCCCAGCGTAAATAGTAAAGGAATAAAGACTCTCAGATCAAAAGGCATAAAGATTGACGTTGGAATACTTGAAGATGAATGTCGGGAATTAAACGAGCATTACTTCAAATTTATAAAATCCGGGATTCCTTATGTAACCGTAAAGTATGCCCAGACACTGGATGGAAGGATAGCCACAAAGACGGGAAACTCTCAGTGGATAAGTTCCGAGGCGTTACGGACGTATGTCCATCGCCTTCGTGCAAAAAATGATTGTATTATGGTTGGCGTGGGTACAGTTATTGCCGACGACCCACAACTAACAGTGAGATACGCAAAAGGGAAGAATCCTTTACGTGTAGTAGTTGACAGTAAACTTCGCATATCCCTAAGGTCTTCTGTCCTGAAAGACAACAATTCACATCTGACAACTATAGCCACCACATCCAAAGCACCTTCCAGGAAAGTGACAGCAGTCAAAGGCCTGGGAGCTGAGGTGCTGGTGGTAAAAAAAGACAAAAACGGCGGGGTTAATCTTAGAGACCTTTTGAGAGAACTTGGCAAGAGAGGGATTACGTCAGTGATGGTAGAGGGCGGCTCGGATATAATCACCTCCCTACTAAAAGCAAATCTTGTTGATAAAATGATAATATTAACAGCGCCCAAGATTATGGGAAAGGGGTTGGAGGCAATAGGCGACCTTGGTGTGTGTAAGATAAAAGACACCATCAAATTTTCATCATTTAAAACAATGAGAAAAGGTGATGATTTCATCTTTGAAGGTACAATCTTGAAGAACGCTTAACCACCATTTGAAGAAATAGAACGGATACTATATTGATGTAATGCTATAAAAAATAAAACATGTTGTGGTATAGAAAGTAAAGTTCTTGGTTTTTACATAACCTGTTGTTATGTGAAACAAGATATTTCCGGTATGTCATTTAGAAACAAAAAACTTCCGATGCTAAATGGAGTGGGTTTTTATAAAAAAATTCATTCGCTTAATAAAGCTCTGCAAGAAATTGGCCTTGATGACAGAAGCCGCTGGGTTTTTAACCATGGAATTCCTACCTCAATGATGTTCCTTTGTAAGAGAATTGATTTAGAGATTTTAGAACTGACTAAAATTTATAAAGAGATGGTTAAAGAAAATCCTGGACGGCAAATCCTAGAATTGAGTAATCGAGAAAGTGGCCCTAAAAATGAAAATGAAAGAAGAGGATACGAATTGTATAGATGGTTACAACTCGATCTTTTTTTGTTTTTCTCTTCTTTACGAAGTATATTAGATGAACTTTGTAGCTTTGTTCTAAAGCCGCATCTTAAAGTGGATAATAGAGAATTAAAAGACAGTTTCGACGACTTATTTAGTGGATTAGAGAGATCTAGAAAAGACATACATATTAAACATCAAGATTTCTTTGATAACATAGAACAAGATCACTCAAACTTCAGAGCTGAAATACGTGCTCCAAGAGACAAAGTTATACATTTCTCAGCACAGATCGAACTTAAACATGAAAATAACAGATGGTATTACACCATAGTTTCGGAAGGAGATATATTAAAAAGACCGCAAGGAAGAATATGGGAAGAATTTGATAAACTAAACTATATTTTGAATCTGGCGGCTACGATATTTGAAAAAAGTGTTAATTATATTTTGGAAAATTTTACATCACACAACAGCTTATAGCCAGATGCCTTAACGCTCGCCCATATTCTTGCCAATGCTTTTATTAGCCTCGCTTCAAGTAGTGTGTATATTAATGATGAAGTTTGACCCTCGAAATTTCGTTAAAATCTAGTGTGGTATTTTGTTTTAATGTAAAACCATTCATCTTAGTTCAAAAAGCAAATCCTCATCATCTCTCGCCACTTGGGAAATGCAACACACCCGCAACCGTGCATTAAAAAAGGTTAGAAATCTTTAGAATGTGTTTATTTATTCTGTAAGCTTAATAATAAGCCAATCTTAAAGTACAACCTCATCAATTTAAACTAAACACTCCGTATTCTCTTCCAGGATTCCTCGAATGTTGTAAGTCTTATTATATCGGAGAATTAGGACTTTTTATTTTAAAGAAAATCACTTTGGCGCCGATAAGTATATAGAGTATATACTTTTATATTTTAAGCTGTAGCATTTGTTTCTAAAACCAGAGAAATTTCTATAGAAACATGTACGTTCGGGCGGGTAGGAGATAAGATCATGGTGGTAAAAAGGAATCCAAGATATAAGACATCAAAAAAGAGGAGATTGAAAAACAAAAAGACTTGTTATGTCTGCGATAGGTTGATTCACTTTAAAAAGAATTGTGTTTCAATACCGCATAATGGAAATTACATTTACCGGCATGATCGCTGTGATGCTAATTCAAAGGCATGGCAGAAAAATAAAGGATTGAATAAACCAATACGAGGAACTAAAAAAACAAAGATTGTTACAGAAGGATATCTTTCAGTACAAATAGGGACAGCGACTATTTTTCTTTAACAAGGTAAGCATAACAATATGCTTATACATCTATAAACCTGTTAAATATTATTTCTTCCACTCTTTCTTCCTTGGTTTTTCCCTTTATTACTTTCTTATAACTGTGACTTTCCGTTTTAACCCCTTCCGGATTTATATTACATTCCCCAACAAAAACAACCCCTTTTTCCATAACTAATGTTTTTGCTTGTAGGTCACCGATAAGGTGCGCATCTTGCTTAAGCTCCACTCTGTCTGACGCTTTGATGTTCCCATCAACCCGGCCCTCAATAACGGCGCTTTTTACATTAATGTTTGCCTTAACATTGCCTGTCTTGCCGACAACGAGCTCTCCGTTGTCAGTTATCAGTTCTCCTTCAAAGCTTCCATCAATCCTCATGGCTTTGCCAAATTTGATTGTCCCTTTAATATCAGCGTCCGATGTCAGGTTAGTCAGTTTTTCTTCTGCCATTCTTACCTCCTTCCTGGATTCACTTTCTTCTTTGAATCCGCTTTTACTGTTATCTGGTAATTTAGGCTCTTCCGCCTTCTTCGGAATAGATTGTTCCTGTTTTGTGTTTTTCTGGAAATGATCTTGATTTAAGAGTTAGTGGGTGGTGCAATTGGTCTGGTTGATTAATCAGGGATTAGTCAGGGATTAGTCAGAATGCGACTTTTACAGGTAAGTATACGAATATTAGCACTTTCGTGGTAGGACGTCAATACTTTTATGCTGTATTATTCCTGTCATGCTTTATGCTACAAAAAGAACATACATAGGGGCAAGGAGAATTGAAAAATGGTGGGTATTTAACAGCACACGCATGATGCTTAAGAAATGTTCAGGCCTGATCATCTAAACTAGACAGGTGTCTTATGTAATGTATCTAAAACACTATCAAATTGTTCATTGGTTATACAGCCATTTTCAAATAATATATATCCTATGAACCTGTGGGGGTGGTTATCAAGCTTATCATCAATTTGTTCGGCCAAGGCATCTTTTAACTGCTTTTCAGTTATAAATCCCATCCCTACTGCAATCTCACCAAATCGAGGGCTATATTCTTTTGAAAGATTTTGGTAAACATCTTCTTTCACCTTATTTTCCTCCGTCAAGTTATAAGGTATAAAGCTAAGTAGTCTAAGCCTTTATTATCGTCATATTCTCAAGAATCTTTAGCTGAAAATCTAAGCAGGCGGCTTGTCTTGATTTGCTGCAACTATTTTAAAATCAGATACTTAGCCGATAGGTGTCGCTTATTGTTTCTTCTAGTAGACTTGGTTCCTGGGCTTGACAGGAAGGCCCTTTAAAGTGATATTCCTGTAATGTGTTGTTTCATCCTGAGATTTTGCTTTTGTTATTAATCTCTCAACAATAGGCCTTGTAAGGTCTTCTTTCACACCAATGTCTCCCTGATTTTCTTGTACAAGATTCGAGTAGGTTAATACAAATGCAGCCATAGCATCTATTGGTTGTTCAAAGGTTGCGTTGGTCCAGCAGAAAGGGGATATGGGGTGCAGTACATTACTGAAAAATTCTATTTATAATTTATACTTAATGCCGATAATCCATATATGTATTTTATAAACTTACTTTCAGTATTTTACGTTAATATATCTTCCTGAATTCAAGTAATAAAGCAAATCTTGCTGATGCGGTAATAAATAACTATAATGTGTTTGGTATAATCCAGGATAAGATCCTCAGGAAATAATCATATCGACAGGCGGATACGTATATATGCAGATCGGCACCACATTAGAAATCCAAATTGAAAAAACAGACCCCAGGCTGACATGTGAACTGTTTGCAGTAGAAGAAGGCAAGTTCTTAATCATAAAGATGTCTCCTTTTCAATCTTTGCAAAATGCGACAAGATTGGTACATAAAGGAACTAACATTGCCGTCAGATACATGCATGAGGGCACTGTGTTTGGCTTCAAATCTCTCATACTACACTTTATGGTTGAACCAGCAAAATTAATCTTCATCAAGTATCCGGATGAGATTGAAAGTTGTGATCTTCGTGCACACAAAAGAATCTATTGTTATCTACCCGCGAATGTAAGAATTGCGGACAAGGCAATAGAGGGAACTATTATAGATATTAGTAGAGAAGGGTGTCAATTCAGTGTAAAAAATGCGAAAGCTGAAAACAGCTTAAAATTGCATGTAGGCAATGAAATCAGTGTAAGTTTCCAATTGCCCGGAGTGGAAAAAGAACTTATTATAGCAGGAGAACAGAAAAACATCAAGAAAGACAGGGACAGTGTAAGCATCGGGATTAAATTCAGCAATATGAACATTGAAGTGCAAGAAAAACTTTATGACTTTCTTTCAAAAGCCGAAGCATAGTTTTCAATTCCAGGGTTTTACCCTGTTACTATAAAGAAGGGATTTAGCAGATTACGTTTGTTGTACCCTAGCGGTTTTTTGGTCTGTATATCAATAACGCTTCCTTCGGCCTGTTCGACAATTGCCTGACCGGCTGCTGTGTCCCACTCCATTGTGGGGCCAAATCTCGGATATACATCAGCCATACCTTCCGCCACGAGGCAAAATTTCAACGAACTTCCCGCAGATATGATCTCAATCTCTCCATGCTTTTCTTTCTCGTGTTCTACGAATTCTGAAAATTCTTTTGTTCCGTGTGAACGGCTGCCGATGATGGTAAGGGGGGCTTTTTTGTTATTGGCACTTATGGGTAGTTTTTGGGATTTATCTAGTAGCTCGTCTGCGGACATGTTATCAGTCACAATCTTAGTGTCTGTTAATTTATAAGCTCCTATACTTACGGCAGCGAAGTAGAAGGTATCTGTTACGGGCACATAGATAACTCCGAGAACGGGTTTATTTGCATGCATGAGCGCAATGTTTACGGTGAACTCTCCATTTCTCTTGATAAACTCCTTTGTTCCGTCAAGTGGGTCAACGAGCCAGAAGTATTCCCACCCTTTTCTCTCGTCATAGGGAATGTCTCTTCCTTCTTCACTTAATATAGGCAATGTGGGATTATTGTGTGTGGATTTTCTCAGGTCATTCATGATAATCTCGTGGGAACGTTTATCGGCCAGGGTTAAGGGAGATTTGTCATCCTTATGCTCAACCGCAAAGTCTGAGTTGTATACCTCGATGGTTGCCTCGCCGGCACGTCTTGCTGCGAGGATGGCCGTGAGAAGGAGTTGGGTATATTGAATGTTATCCATAGTTAGAGTGTGTGTAATTTAATATCAGAATACCTTCCAGATAAATATCCCAATCATAATAACGCCTATGACCAGTTTTGATATTGCACCGCCGAGAAATCCAACTATTGTTCCCATACCGGACTTAAATGCAGTCTTGTAATCTTTACCAAAGAGAATCTCGAATAATACTGCGCCGAGAAATGGGCCTATAATAAGTCCAATTATGCCACCGGCCAGAAAGCCTCCGATACTCCCGATTATGGATCCGATGATTCCCCATTTTGTTGCCCCAAATTTCTTTGCACCTATTATACCCCCGAAATAATCGAGCACAAGTGAAAGCGCTGCCAGGGCAGCAAAGATTAAGAGGAGAATCCACGTTATACTTTCGAAACCATCAAATACGGCATATATAAATACGCCTAACCATATAATGGGAGTGCTTGGGATGATGGGGAGTATTATTCCCGACAAACCAACCAGCATGATTAGCAATGAAAAAATAAAGACGATTATGTGATATGCATCCATTATTTTTTCCCCAACCTGGCCAAGCCAGAACCAAACAGGGAGTTAATAAATTACAATTCCTTGGCCCAGACCGCAGAGTGGATCGCACCAGGGCAGGCTCAAATCACAAAATATTTACCCCGTTAGATAAATATGCTTTATATTTATGTATTATAAAGCTTGAGAGATATAAAATATTATATTGGTTATATGCCTACAAAAACTATCTAACTGGGCAGGCAAATTACAAATTCCAATTTATGAAAAGAAAAACTACTTTAATTTTTCAAGGATAGAAGAAAATATCTTTTTTAACTCAGTTGCCTCATTAGAAAGTTTGTTTCCGTCCTCCGTATATTTTTCACTGTTTGTTTTTTGCCTGCCTGCCGGCAAGGCAGGGATTTTATTATTTGGTGCTTACCCGCCAGAAAGACTATGTCGGGCTGGTCAAACATCCTGAAAAACTCTATTAATAAATATTTTGCAGAGCTAAGCCAAAGCTGAGCTTAGCTTAGTCAGCTTTGCCAAAAATGGTCAAAAAACTCTCACTAAGAGTCTAAATCGGCATGAGGTCTCTGCCTGCTATTTTGGCGCCCAGTCTCCACGACGCTTTGGTCAGCCTTCTTTCCTGCTTTGTAAGTTCTGTATATACGGCGAGTACATTGTCTTTTGATTTAATGCATTTACTTATGGCTTCTGCTGCGAATAATCCCGTTGATAATGCGCATGAAATCCCTTCACCAAATGCATTCAAAAACCCTGCCACTTCTCCAACGAGAAGTATATTTCCGTTTCCCAGATAGAACTTCCCTTTCGGACACATATCGTTACCCAGGCAACCTGATTTTCTTACTATCTTTTTGAGTTTGAGGCCGAATTTCTTTTTCAGCAATTCTGTATATTCCTGGAGATAAGGCTCAACCTTGTTGCCCTTTTTCACTGCGGTGCCGAAGATTTGTAAACCATCCTTGACGTTAAACCATGCGTATACATCACCATACTGTGGTTTCATGAACCCGTGGAAAAATCGGGGATCCAGGTCAGAATCACCATCATAGTAATTCTGATAAGCAACAAACCACTTAAGTCCTTTTTCAAATTCAGGATCAAGCTTTTCCCTGATTACGGACTTGCTGCCTTCTGCGCTTATTAAGTACTTACATTTTATATCTACTATTTTGTCATTTGAGACATCACGACATGTCAGGAGTATGTAATCACCTATATTACTGAAATCCACCAGAGCAAGGCAATCTTTTATCTCTGCCCCTGAGTTTTTAACCAGCCAGTAATCATATTCTGAACGCCATACGTTCGGCGCTCCTCTACCGTCTTTACTGAATGGCCAATCGATAAAGTTTTCATCATCCGGCCAGAGTCTTATCCCATCCAGGAGTTCCGGTGAGGCATAAGCCGATTTTGGTATTTTCCCAAAGTATTTTTCAGTTATATCCTGTGATTTCCTGAAGATAATACCGGAGCAAATCTTATATCTGGGCAGCTTCTTTTTATCCAGCACCAGCACACTTAATCCTTCGTTTATCAGTCCCTTTGCTGCAGCCGCGCCGGAAGGTCCCGCGCCTGCTATTACGGCATCATAATTTTTCATGGTTCACCACGGATATTTACGTCTGCCTGACGGTGGCAATATCATTGAATTACGCCGTAGCGGAAACCTTCAGGTTTCCATCCAATGGTTGCCATATATAATGGAAGGCTAAAGCCTTCCGCTACAGTTAGCATATTGTGGTGGGCAACCTGCCCGACTGCGTCGTTCTGGCGGGTGCCCACCCTACAACTTGATTCAGCATCTTCTTGCTGAAAAACAAATTAACAAATCCCCCTCTAATCCCCCTTTATAAAAGGGGGATTAGAGGGGGATTGATTTGCTATTTTGTGCGAACATGTTTGCGTGAAAAATAGTCTTTTGTCAAACTTATCACCACACCACTAAGGGCGATAAGGGCGATGAGGTTTGGCAATGCCATTAAACCTAATGTGATATCTGAAAAATTCCAGACAAACTCCAACTGAACCACTGCTCCCACAACAAGGGCTATCACGTACAGCCAGCGGTAAGGCTTGATTGCTCTACTGCCGAATAAATATTCTGCACAACGGTCTCCATAATACGACCAGCTTATGGCAGTGGAGATAGCAAACAGTATCAACCCAACTGCCACTATACAACCTCCAAAATACGGAATCCCCGCATTAAAGGCATTCTTTGTTAAAACCGATGAATCTGCACTACCAGTCCATTCTCCAGTTATGATGATTACGAGCGCCGTCATTGTGCAGATAACGATGGTATCTATCAATGGCCCCATCATTGCAACAAGACCCTCACGCACAGGTTCTTTTGTCTTTGCGGCAGCATGGGCAATTGGAGCGCTTCCAAGCCCTGCTTCATTGGAGAAGGCCGCTCTCCTTACGCCCCACGTTATCGCATATAACACAGTAGCTCCGGCAAAACCACCAGTCGCGGCAGTTGGAGTAAAGGCATGTTTGAAGATCAGATAAAATGAATCTGCTATCCTGTCGTAATTCCAGAGAATAATAAAGAGCGCCCCTGCAACATATATTGAAGACATAACGGGTACAAGCTTGCTTGCAACCTTTCCAATTCTTTTGATACCGCCAATAATCACCATGCCTACGATTATAGAAATTGCTAATCCTAGAATCGCCTTCAGGAAAAACTTTTCAGGTATAACCGTAGAGATTTTACTATCACTTACCTTATTAATACTGCCATCATTATTTACAAACCCAAGCTCTTCTATTAACTTGCCGCCGTTTGTGGCTACAAGCGTAAACTCATGTTCACCGTGTGTGATGTCTGTAATATCTATGCTATTGTTATCTGTAGCTATCTCGGCGATAATGAATTCCGGAGAATTCTCCGGATGATTATTTATAGTATGTAACAGGTCGCCAACCGTAACGGCTCTGGATATATCTACTTCAAGTGTCCTGCCATCACTTGACTTGATAAGAAAATCTGTACCCTCCTGTACGCTGATTCCTGTTCCATTATTCAGTCTGGACAGCGAGGTATCTGTGTAAAACTTTTGTGTGGCAAATTGATCGGTAAAGGCGATGGTCATTGAATTTGATTGAACCATATTACCACCTCCAAAGGTAGCTATGAGGCCGCAAGTAGCAAAGAGTATGGCCAGCCATTTGAATCTCTTGCCCATTCCCCTTTCAATATAATACATAGGGCCGCCGCTTATAGTGCCGTCACTATGAATGACACGGTATTTCTGAGAAAGAGTACATTCGGCATATTTAGTAACCATGCCAAAGAGTGCGGCTACCCACATCCAGAAAATTGCTCCCGGGCCGCCGGCATGCAGGGCGATTGCTACACCGGCTATATTACCAACACCAACGGTTGCAGAAAGAGCCGCACAGAGCGCCTGAAAATGGGTTATCTCTCCCGGGTCATCTGGATTATCATATTTGCCTCTGGCAATTGCTATCGCATGTCCGAACCTTCTGAATTGTGGAAAGACAAGCCTGATACTGAAATAAACACCTGTACCTACGAGCAAGATGACAAGCGGCATGCTCCATATATAGCCAGCCACTGTCCCCAGGAATCTTGATACCTCATCCAGTACAGCTATGTTCATGAGTGGCAAGGGTGTATTAACTATGGTTCTTCTCCCAAAAGAAGTGGAACAGTCTTACGTTATGAGGTTCGGAGTAATGACGCTATTCAATTGAATATTTTATATTGAATATTGACTATTATTTTCTTTGTTGTCTATATAAAATTGCTCGATTTGGGTCTTAGTAATATTCATTTGTTCTTCCTTGCTGTCTTTCTCGATGCAAAAAAGATTGACGTTAACTCCAGAGCTTCATTGAGAAGCGGAGTAACCATTTTTTCTTTCATGATTTGTTCATCAGTAATAAATTCCAGCCAGAAGGAGGATTCCTCTATTTCCTCAAGGACGATGCTTAGCTTTGCAACAAAGCTGGCCTTCGACTGGGCTAAACAGCAGGACCTATAATTTGCAGCAACTGAGGTAGAGCATCTTATCAATTGACCAGTAATATGTTTTCCCAATTGCGTTTTTGGTAAGACTATTGCTAGTTTTACACAACGATGAGCAAAGTCTTTTGTGCGCTTTTTCAGTTCATCCTTATTCATTTAATTTCCACTCCAATATTCAATAGTAAATATTCAATTCTTCAATCCCTTTCAATCCATCCACCTCCCACGACAATGTCTCCGTCATAAAACACAGCTGCCTGACCCGGTGTTATGGCGCGCTGTGGCTGCTTGAATTCAACCCTGACGCGGTTATTCTCCAGAGGATAGATTATGGCTGGAGTTTCATCGCCTTTATATCTGATCTTTACGGATGCGTGTAATTCGCTTTCCAGTCTTTCAATCGTAATCCAGTTTACATCGTTTACGGTAAATGTATCTTTCATGAGTTCATCGACAGTGCCGATGGTTACAGTATTTTGTCCGGGATCAATGTCTACCACATATCTTGGTTTGCCAAGTGCGACGTGTAATCCCTTTCTCTGTCCAATTGTAAAGTTATGAATACCGTCATGTGTGCCCAGAATTTTGCCGCTTGTATCTTTTAATGAACCCGTACCAATCTGTGAACCCACCCTTTCGGTAATCAAGTCGGTGTAATTATTACCTGTTACAAAACAAATATCCTGGCTTTCAGGTTTGTCCATTGTCTTCATATTCAGTTCAGTTGCCTTATTACGGACCTCGCCTTTAGTCATGTTTCCAAGTGGAAACAGGGCGCGTGATAACTGGTCTTGATCCAGCGGAAACAGCACGTAAGACTGGTCTTTGTTAGTGTCCAACCCTTTTCGTAATATATACCTGTCGTTTAGTTTCTCAACCCTGGCGTAATGGCCTGTGGCAACATAATCAGCTTCAAGGTAATCAGCAAACTTGAGCAATTTACCAAACTTAAGTTTCTGATTACAAACTATACACGGGTTGGGAGTTTTTCCCTGCAGATATTCTGCACAGAAATATTCAATGATACTGTCAAATTCCTCTTTGAAGTTGATTACATAGAAAGGAATATTAAGAGACGATGCGACGTTTGCAGCGTCTCTGGCGTCTTCAGCGCTACAACACGTTGCCACTTTCACATCGGATGCAGGCGGACTTATATCGCTTCCCAGACGCATGAACAGACCAATTACGTCGTACCCCTGTTCTATTAAAAAATGAGCGGCAACGCTGCTGTCAACGCCTCCGCTCATTGCTATTACTACTTTTTTAGTCATTTTTCTTTATTGTTTATTCAATCATAAAAAAACAAAATGTGAATAAGTAAGAAATAAGAATTATGTCAGAGCTTAAGAGGTATTGGAGTAAAGCATAGTAAAAAGACTATGAGCATTATCACCCCAATACACTTGCGTCTGAAATCAAGTTGTGTGAATGGGTCAATTGGTGGGGGATGTTTAAAGCCAAACACTAAAAGCAAAATGGCAAAGAGTATCCAGCCCGGATAAACAAAAAGCGCAAACAGGCAAAATACTCCTATACCTACCTTGTAGACAATGTTACTATGCTTTCCCATTAATGCGTAAATAACGTGCCCTCCGTCAAGCTGTCCAATAGGCAGCAAATTAAGTGCGGTAACAAATAGTCCTGCCCATCCGGCAAAAGCAACCGGACTCAAGACAATATCAAAACCCTCCGGGACGCTGCCCATTGTCATCTTTGCAAAGAAAGAAAAAAGTATCGGTTCTCCTAATCCCAGATAACTTGTTGTATCCTTTGGAATAGGGTGAATTTCCGAAAGGCATAAACCTATAATGGTGATTGGAATTGCAAAAATCAGGCCTCCGATCGGACCGGCTACACCAATGTCAAATAAAGCACGCTTATCAGGGATATGACCTTTCATCTTGATAACGGCCCCAAATGTGCCGAATGGAGGAAATGGTATTGGAAGAAAGAATGGCCACGTTGCATCTACCTGGTATTTTCTGCACATAATGAAATGCCCCATTTCATGTGCAAGCAAAATAGTTATTATACAAATTGCATAACTTGGGCCATTTATATAATAAGTAGTGAAAAACGTTGCAAACAAGAGTAAAAAATTTATTCTTGGTATATCCAGGACGGGGGAAGGTGCAAAAAGAAAGCTTTTTATAACGCCGGTTCTTGGAGAATTGCCATTCATGGGGTACAAAGGTCTATTTTTTGTGTTATTTGTGTTATTGGACAAGCATAAATTGCTGTAAACTTAAATGAATTTTAACTTTACAAGAAAATGTTGTCAAGGGAAAAGGAAATGCTTGTGGGATAGATGCTTATGTATATCGGGTTATATTGCAGTAATTTAAAGAAAGACTTAGTAATACCCATTTTTTCTACTTGTACAGCTTTTGTACAGCTTGTTGATAATCACCTCAGAATTTTCCATAAGTACAGCTCTTACCAAAGATTAAATAGGAAACATAGTTCTCGCATAAATGAATATCAGGCGAATCTCCCTGCCTTATAATAACAAATATTCAGGTTTTTGGCGGTTAAATATGACCTTGTATCCAAAATTGGCAACGGTTTTGCTTTTTATTTTTTATCTGTTTATGGCTTAAGTATGCAATAAGGAATATGAAGTATATACGATATGAACGATTAGACTGGGGGTCTACTAAGAAAATTAATTTCTCGAGACCATAGGCGATAATATCTTTGAGAAATCCAACCCTGATTGTTGGTTGCCTGGCCGTGCAGGAGGAAAACTGGGCCTGTAAGTCGAGGCGCAATCGAATAGGTCATTTTTTGTACAAGATAGAGATTATAAAAATCGAAAGCACAATCGAATTGTTCTCTTTAGAGGGAGGTTAATATTCATTGTTTTTTTTGCCTGCACGACTGTAATGAAGATTTCCAGCCTTACAGAAAGTGGCGGACAAAACTGGGTCAAACTCTCCAGATTTTAAAGTATATATACACATACCCACTGATTAAGAGATGTAAGGGTGGTTTATGAATTGCCCTTACATCACATTTTTTTTCATAAAGATTGAAACCCTGAAACCAGTGTACAGGGCAGCGCCTGCATTAGCTCGAAACAAGTACAGTGGTTAAATTCCAACAATGTATTTTCTTTAGATAGAGGTACGAGTTATATGAGAAGGATTCTTTTTGTAGATGATGATCCGAAAGAGATCAAGAGATTGAGAAAGATGTTGAGATCAATACGTCACGAATGGGAAATGGAATTTGCCGTGAATGGCGAAGAAGCCCTGGGCGTCATGGCCAAATTCCCATTTGATGTTATCGTGTCCGATATGCATATGCCTGGAATGAACGGTGTAGAATTACTTGGTGCTGTTAAGAAGCGCTATCCCGAGACTGTTCGTATTATGCATTCAGGGCATTCAGATAGGAAGATGGTATTTAAGTCAGCCAGGTCAGTACATCAGTTTTTGATGAAGCCATGTAATGCAGAGACAATGAAGTACACCATTGAACGCGCATGTAAACTGCGAGATTTGTTAAGGAATGAAACGTTGAAGAAAATAATTACAGGCATAAATAATTTACCCAGTCTCCCAAGATTATATTATAAGATTGTGGCAGAAATGCAGTCTGAAAATGCTTCTCTTAAAAAAGTTGGCCATATTATTTCACAGGACGTCTCAATGTCAGCCAAAATCTTACAGCTGGTTAATTCATCTTTTTTCGGTCTTCCGCAAAGAATTGTAGATCCGCGGCAAGCAACAGTATATCTGGGGATAGATAGGTTGAAGGCGCTTGTACTTTCTATTCATGTGTTTTCTTCATTTGTGGACGATGCAGAAATATGTGGATTTTCTTTAGTGAGAATGTGGGGGCATAGTTTGAGGACAAGTAAACTTGCCAGGGATATTGCTCATGCTGAAGCGGCTGATGAAAAAGTGGTGGAAGTGGCAACGATAGCTGGGCTGCTACATGATATAGGAAAGCTGATATTGTTGAAAGCTCCCAAGCTGTACAAAGAGGTGATGGAATTTGCTAAAACGACTGGGTGTGATTTTGCAGAAGCAGAATACATTGTTATGAAAACTTCTCATGCAGAATTGGGGGCTTATCTGTTAGGGCTTTGGGGGATTCCTAACGATGTAGTTGAGGCAGTTGCCTTTCATCACAATCCATCAAAGTTGATAGAGGATATGTTTATTATGTTAAATGAATCCCCTAATAAAGATAGAGGTAAACTAAAATCAAGATCAGTCAAAAAACTCTTAAAGGAATTTACGGCACTGACAGCTGTACATGTGGCAAATTCATTGTTGATACAGGAGAGTTCTCCTGATATCACTGATTTTCCATACATTGACACACTGTATTTAAGAACACTTAATTTGCAGGATAAGTTGCCTGAGTGGGTAGAATGTTATGATAATGCAGCGGGACAAGAGGTCATAAGATATGTTTAGAATTCGAGATAAGATACTGGTAATATTTCTTTCAGTAGTAATCATACCCATAATCATTACTGGTATCTTTTTTGGTGTATATATGACAAAATTGCTAAGACAAGATGAAATGGTAGATACTTTCTATATAGTTCTTGGCGTACTGGCTTTGCTCCTGGTCACGGGAGTTGTAACAGCTGCGTTTATTTTTTCAAGGAAATTAACAAGACCTTTAAATGAGCTGGTTAAAGGAGTCACAGCCATCTCAGAACGAGATTTGGGTGATTTAGATTATCACATAGATATTACGTCAAATGATGAAATTGCGTTTTTAACTTTTTCGTTTAATAAAATGGTATACAAATTAGGAAAAGCAAAGAAGAAGTTGCTGGATTACGCACTTAATCTGGAGAAAAAGGTTGAACACAAGACAGGAGAAGTTCTCGAAAAAGCAAAGGAATTAAAGACGATAAATAAGGAATTGGAAGACTTTGTTTATATCATTTCGCATGATTTAAAGGAGCCTTTGTTCGCAATAGAAGGACATACGTCAATATTATTCAAGGCTTATAAAGATACCTTTGATGATAAAGGGAAATTCTATGTTAACAGGATTAAGGTAAACATAGGGAAAATGTCTCAGAGGATTGATGAGATTATGGAGGTAATGAAAATCGGAAGGGTTACATATAATCTTGAGAATAATGATAGCGGTGCTATTGTTAAGGATATTGTGGAAACGTTGGAGGATAGGATAAAGGGTAATAAAATTAATGTCATAATCCAGGATAATCTACCTACAATATTGTGTGATGAAAAAAGGATGAAGGATGTATTATCGAATTTACTTACCAATGCGATTAAGTTTATGGGTAATAATAATCAAAGGCAGATCAGGATTGGATGTGATAAAAATGGAGATTACTATAATTTCTATGTTGAGGATACTGGTATCGGCATTCAAGAGGAATACCAGAAGCAGATTTTTAAGATATTCAAACGTCTTGGGGATATAGAGGTAGAGGGGTCTGGTGTTGGGTTGGCTATGGTAAAAAAAATTGTGGAACTGCATAAAGGAAAGATATGGGTAGAGAGTCCGGTTAAGGATGGAGGAGGTTCAAGGTTTTGTTTTGCAATACCAATATCTAGAAAACTAGATAGTATAAGTCCAGAATTGGACAATTTATACGGCTGTGAGCTGAAGACTGCAGGAGGGTAAAGTAAATTGAGAAAAAATAGGATTTTACTCGTCGAAGATAACCCAGACCATGCGGAGTTAATTATTGATGTACTTGAGGCAGAATATAAAAAGGAAGTTATCTTAATTAAGGATGGGAAGGAAGCCATAGATTATTTTCAGAAGGCATGCCCGCGAGAGCCATACCAGACTTCGCCACTTAAGCAGAGCGTTACTCGGGCAGAATTTGATGGGGATGATGAGATAGGGCCTCAAATTGACCTGATTATATTAGATCTTAATTTACCTAAAGTTCGTGGTATGGACATCCTTAAATTTCTAAAACAGAATTCCATGTATCGCTCAATTCCTGTAGTTGTTTTGTCGACAAGTTCTGATGGAAAAACTATTGAAAAAGCATATGAGAATGGAGCTGATGGCTATATTACGAAATCTGTTTCATTTGAAGGTCTTGTTGAAAAGATAAAAGCCCTGAGTAATTATTATGACGAATACTACAAACTAAACAATTCCGGAATTAATACAAAGCAATTATTGCTTTAAAGTTGCTCAGTTTTAGACGTGCTGAGTACAAAATCGACTAATCATCAATCTTAAATATCCTTCAGCTTTTGAATAACCCGCGAAACATAATCCTCTCCTTGATCATATCCAAAACAACCCCATATTAGGACATTAGCCATAAAAATTCTTTAAATTTTGATAATGAAGAGTAGAAGCTTGCTTATTTCCCTTTGACTCAGATTCGTAACGATGGTAATATTTGCATTCGGTTTATTACAATAAGTATTAATGTTAACAGGAATGTTTTTTTAAGGGTTAAATAGTGACACAAAAAAAGAAAGTTGTTCTGGCATATTCGGGCGGGCTTGATACCTCCGTTGCAATAAAATGGATACAGGAAAAGTATGATATGGACGTAATAGCCTTAAGCATTGAGCTGGGAATAGGAGAAGACTTGAAGCCTGTAGTGGAAAAGGCACTAAAGATTGGCGCAATCAAGTCAATGGCTATAGATGCAAGAGAGGTTTTTGTTCACTATTTTGTCTTCCCGGCGCTTCAGGCAGGCGCTCTTTATGAGAGGGCCTATCCACTTGCAACAGCCCTCGGTCGGCCGCTGATAGCAAAATTGCTGGTTGACACTGCAAAGGCTGAAGGCGCCAGCGCCGTTGCGCATGGTTGCACCGGAAAAGGCAATGACCAGGTCAGGTTTGATGTTGCAATACATACCCTGGACCCGTCTATGCAGATAATTGCACCGGTTCG
>Ga0255058_10000709_pt1 | contig 19226 bp, 18 predicted proteins | sample Cases_109_9_MG_FD_188637 | JGI IMG/M metagenome (GOLD analysis project Ga0255058, IMG submission 188637) | Seawater microbial communities from Amundsen Gulf, Northwest Territories, Canada - Cases_109_9 | ecosystem: Environmental > Aquatic > Marine > Gulf | place: Canada: Northwest Territories... | reverse complement strand
GTCCTGACGAAAGCGTTCCAAGAGATCACGGGCATCAAGGTCAATCACCAGCTTCTCGGTGAAGGCGAGGTCGTGCAGGCTGTGCAGACTCAGATGCAGACGAGGCGGAATCTGTACGACGCATATATCAACGATTCGGATCTCATCGGCACGCACTCGAGACTGCAGCTGGCCGTCAACTTGACCGATTGGATGAACGGCGACGGTAAGGACGTGACCAACCCGGGTCTGGACGTCGACGACTTCATGGGCAAATCCTTCACGACCGGTCCGGATGGCAAGCTCTACCAGCTTCCCGATCAGCAGTTCGCCAATTTGTACTGGTTCCGCTACGACTGGTTCCAGCGTCCCGAGCTGAAGAAGAAATTCAAAGAGATGTATGGCTACGATTTGGGCGTGCCGGTGAACTGGTCGGCTTACGAAGACATCGCCGAATTCTTCTCTGTGCACGTCAAGGAGATCGACGGCGTGCGCGTGTACGGCCATATGGACTATGGAAAACGCGCGCCGGATCTCGGCTGGCGTATGACGGACGCCTGGCTCTCCATGGCGGGCGCCGGCGACAAGGGCCTGCCCAATGGCCGTCCAGTGGACGAGTGGGGAATTCGGATGGAGAAAAATTCCTGCAACCCGGCAGGTTCGTCCGTAACGCGCGGCGGTGCCGCCAACGGTCCGGCCGCGGTTTACGCCATTCGCAAGTGGGACGAGTGGCTGCGCAAATATGCGCCCCCCGGTGCAGCGAGTTACGATTTCTATCAGTCGCTGCCGGCCCTGTCCACGGGAAACGTCGCGCAGCAGATATTCTGGTACACGGCGTTTACCTCCTCGATGGTCGCCCCGAAGAGCGAAGGCAACAATACCGTCGATGATAACGGGAATCCTTTGTGGCGCATGGCGCCTTCGCCCCACGGTCCGTACTGGGAAGACGGCATGAAGCTCGGTTATCAGGACGCCGGATCATGGACGCTTTTCAAGTCGACGCCGGTGGATCGCCGCAAGGCTGCCTGGCTCTACGCCCAGTTCGCGGTGTCCAAGACCGTGTCGCTGAAAAAGACCCATGTAGGCCTCACGCCGATCCGTGACAGCGATATCCGCCACGCGTCTTTTACCAAGCGCGCCGCCAAGCTGGGAGGTCTGGTCGAGTTCTACCGCTCACCCGACCGCGTGCGCTGGAGCCCCACGGGTGTCAACGTGCCGGATTATCCGAAGCTCGCCCAGATATGGTGGCAGCAGATCGGCGACGTCAATTCCGGAGCGTTCACGCCTCAGCAGGCCATGGACAGGCTGGCTGGCGAAATGGACCAGGTCATGGCGCGCATGCAGGCTGCCGACGAGAAGGCGGGAACTTACGGTGGTTGCGGTCCGCGCCTGAATGAGGAGAAGGACGCCTCGTACTGGCTGAGTCAGCCGGGTTCGCCAAAGCCGAAAGTCAACGAAAAGCCGCAGGGCGAGACCATCGATTACGATCTGCTGGTGAAGCGCTGGCAGCAATAACAGTGCTGCAAACCAGCGGATAGCCGTAATGGTTGCCGTGCAGGAGGCGTGCGATGTCTCCTGCGCGGCGGTCGTGCCCATGGGTCGAGCCGGCCACGTTCGCCTGAACCGGCATCGACTCGCCGCTGGCTGCCGGTATTCGCGGGGAGCGGGAGCATGGGCATAGAGCTGCGCAACGTCACCCAGCAGGTCGGCGCCGAGACACACATCTACGAGACCGATCTGAGCCTCGAGAAGGGCGGTTTCAACGTTCTGTTGGGAACTACCCAGTCGGGGAAAACCACGCTGATGCGCTTGATGGCGGGCCTGGAGCGGCCCACCAGCGGGGAAGTATGGTACGACGGCGAGAACGTGACCGGTGTGCCTGTGCAGAAGCGCAGCGTCGCGATGGTCTATCAGGCCTTCGTGAACTACCCGAACTTTTCCGTATTCGAAAATATCGCCTCGCCCCTGCGCGTGGCGCGCAGACCACGAGCGGAAATCAGAGAGCGGGTGCAAAAGATTTCCGCGCTGCTCAAGATCGATTCAATGCTCGACCGGTATCCCGATGAGCTGTCCGGCGGTCAGCAGCAACGCACCGCGCTCGCCCGCGCCCTGGTCAAGAGTGCCGAGCTCGTGCTTCTGGACGAGCCACTGGCGAATCTCGATTACAAATTGCGCGAAGAAATGCGCGACGAGTTGCCGAAGCTCTTCGAAGACACCGGTGCGACGGTGGTCTATGCGACCAGCGAGCCGCTGGAGGCACTGATGCTGGGGGGCTTTACCGCCACCTTGCACGAGGGTCGGATCATTCAATACGGCCCGACCGCCGAGATTTACCGCAATCCGACGAGCTTGCTGAGCGCCCGGGTATTTTCCGATCCTCCCATCAACACGGCCGCCGTCAGCAAACGCGGGGGTCGCTTCATTCTGACCGATAGGGTGAGCTGGCCGGTACCCGATGCTTGCGCCTATCTCGACGATGGAAGCTATACGATGGGGATCCGTCCTCACCACCTGACCCTCGACGGGGCCGTCGACGATGCCGTGAAAATCGATGGAACGGTACTGGTGGCGGAAATCAGCGGTTCGGAGAGTGTCATCCGCGTCGACGTGCACGGCAACAACTGGGTGTCGGAATCCCACGGCGTGCACCCTTTCGAAGTCGGTGATTCCGCCGACTTGTTCATGAAGGTCGAGCGCTGCCTTTACTTCAGCAGTGGCGGTGAGCTGCTGGCGCGCTGAGAGGACCGGCAAGAGCTTCCATGGCCAAGATTACCCTCGACAACATACGCCACAGCTACTCGGCGGATCCTCGCGACGAACAGGATTTTGCGCTCAAGAAAATCGATGCCGTGTGGGATGACGGAGGCGCCTACGCGCTGCTCGGTCCCTCGGGCTGCGGCAAGACGACACTGCTCAATATCATTTCCGGCCTGCTGACCCCTTCGGAGGGGTCGGTGCTGTTCGACGATATCGATGTGACCAACACACCGACCGGCGAACGGCATATCGCGCAGGTGTTTCAGTTTCCGGTGGTCTACGACACAATGACCGTGTACGACAATCTGGCATTTCCTCTGAGAAACCGCGGCGTGCCGGAAGACAGGATAAGAGCGCGGGTGCACGAGATCGCCGAAATGCTGGACCTGGCGGGGATGCTTCGTCGGCGTGCTGCGAAGCTTACCGCGGACGGCAAACAGAAAATTTCCCTTGGCCGCGGACTCGTGCGCGCGGATGTCAACGTCATCATGTTCGATGAGCCACTCACGGTCATCGACCCACACTTGAAGTGGCTGCTGCGATCGAAGCTCAAAGAGCTGCACCGGCAGGTGGGGACGACGATGATCTACGTCACTCACGATCAAACGGAAGCATTGACGTTCGCCGACCGGGTGGTGGTGATGGTTGACGGCACCGTGGTGCAGGTGGGAACGCCGGTCGAGTTGTTCGAAAAACCCAAGCACACCTTCGTCGGCCATTTCATCGGATCTCCCGGCATGAATGTGCTGCCATGCGAGCTGTCCGGCGGGCGGGCAAGCTTCGCCGGAGCCGTGCTCCGGACAGCTTCCGACGCGACGAATCCGGGCCCCGGTGTTCTCGAGATAGGTGTGCGTCCGGAGTATGTTCGCTTCGATAACGACGGTTTTCCGGTGCAAGTTCTGAAAGTCGATGATCTGGGACGCTACAGAATCGTGGAATTACGCCGTGAAGGCCATTCGATCAAGATGATTGCCGGAGAGGACGAGCGCATTCCTTCGGAGAATCCCCGCATATCTTTCGACCCGGCGCATACGCGGATCTATGCCGACGGTTGGGTGGTCAACTGAGAATCGGGACATGAGCCAGAAAACACCCAATCAGAAGGCATGGTACTTCGTCGTACCGGTCGTGGTGCTGGTCGCCTTCAATGCCGTCATTCCACTGATGACGGTGGTCAACTACTCCGTACAGGAAACCTTCGGTGACAACGTGTTTTTCTGGGAGGGCGTCAAGTGGTTCCAGCAGGTGCTCCACTCGGAGCGTTTTCACGCATCGCTTCTTCGCCAGCTGGCGTTCACGGGGATGATTCTCCTGATAGAGGTGCCGCTCGGAATCGCGGTAGCCCTGTCCATGCCACGAAAGGGTCCCTGGGTGTCGGTGTGCCTGGTGCTCATGGCGTTGCCGTTGTTGATTCCGTGGAACGTTGTCGGCGCGATGTGGAATATATTCGCGCTTCCGGAAATCGGTCTTTTGGGTCGAATGGTCAACGGCATCGGTATCGATTACAACTTCACTCAGCAGCCCGTATCCGCCTGGATGACCACCGTGGCCATGGATGTGTGGCACTGGACTTCGCTGGTCGTGCTTCTTACCTATGCCGGGCTCTGCTCTATTCCCGATGCCTACTACCAGGCAGCGAAGATCGACGGTGCCAGCGCCTGGGCGGTGTTCCGGTACATCCAGTTGCCGAAGCTCAAGCACGTGCTGACCATCGCGATTCTCCTGCGCTTCATGGACAGCTTCATGATCTATACCGAGCCATTCGTTTTGACCGGAGGAGGCCCGGGTAACACGACGACGTTCCTGTCCATCGACTTGGTGAAGATCGCACTGGGGCAGTTCGATCTCGGGCCGGCAGCGGCTATGTCACTGATCTATTTCCTGATCGTGCTGCTGGTGTGCTGGGTTTTCTACACCCTGATGATGCGCGACGAGGACCAGTGATGAAGGCTTACAAGTGGCTGGTGCCCACCTTCTACATTGTATTTCTCATGTTGCCGATCTACTGGCTCTTGAACATGTCGTTCAAAACCACCAACGAAATCCTCGGGGTTTTCTCGCTATGGCCGCGAGATTTCACGGTCGGCAATTATGCAAAAATTTTCACCGATCCGACCTGGTACAACGGATACATCAACTCGATAACCTATGTGGTCATCAATACGGTCATCTCGGTGTCGGTGGCGTTGCCCGCCGCATACGCTTTCTCTCGGTACCGTTTTCTTGGCGACAAGCACCTGTTTTTCTGGTTATTGACGAACCGCATGGCTCCGCCGGCGATCTTCGCGTTGCCGTTCTTTCAATTGTATTCCGCGATCGGTCTGTTCGACACGCACATCGCCGTGGCGCTAGCCCATTGCCTTTTCAATATTCCCCTGGCGGTTTGGATTCTCGAAGGGTTCATGTCCGCGGTGCCGAAGGAGCTGGATGAAACCGCCTATCTGGACGGTTATTCTTTCTGGCGTTTCTTCCTGAAGATTTTCCTGCCCACGATCGCGGCCGGGATCGGCGTGGCCGCTTTCTTCTGCTTCATGTACTCGTGGGTGGAGCTACTGCTCGCAAAGACCCTGACGTCGGTGGCCGCCAAGCCGATCGCCGCAACCATGACGCGCACCGCCAGCACCGCCGGCTACGAGCTGGGACTGCTGGCGGCGGCGGGTACGTTGACCATCATACCGGGCGCCTTCGTGATCTATTTCGTGCGCCACTACATCGCCAAGGGCTTTGCCCTCGGGCGTGTCTAGGGAAGAGGGGGCGAGCCGTGGGTCTTTCGTGGATGGCGTGGACATGGCCGACCGCCGCCTTCTTCATATTCATCGCCGCCTGCCTCACGGGGATGGCGGTCTGGGAGCACTACAGCCCCGGCGGGGCGCCGCGCAGAGGGATCCTCGGACTGGATACGACCCGCGGAGATCGACTGTTCATCTCTCTGCTGGGCAGCGCCTTCATATTTCTCGCCTGGTTGGCGTTCTTCGGCACGCCCATGTGGGGAGGGTTTGCCATCTCGATTGCCTACGGCTACGCCGTATTCAGGTGGGTATGAGATGGTTCGGGTGGGGACAGGCCGGTTTGCCTGCCAGGCCCACGCGCACGTGACGCCACGGGTCACGTGCGCTCTCGATCAGAGGTTATTCAGCGCTGCCGTGAGCCAGCAGCGACCCGTCACTTGGGCTCGAAGCTGAACTTCTGTCCGCCCACGCTGGCCTCGTACATCAAGCCGCCCTTGGCGATGGTGAAAATGGCGACGCCGTGCGAGTACGCTGCGTCTATGGAGGCCCCGGCGGTAACGGCGACGGCGCTCGCCTGGGCGTCGAACTCGAAGTTCCCGCCCTTGAACTTGTCCAGCGCGTCCTTGGTCTGGAAGGCGATGAGCTCACGGTAGGCCTGACCGCCGAACTGAAAGCCGATGGTTATCTGGCTCAGCGAGGTGGCCCCGATGAGCTTGCCCTTCTCGTAGACGAGTCCGTCGCCATGGGCGCCACCGATCCCTATCGCGCCCTTGCCGACGGTGGGGAACACCGCATAGCCGTGGGCCGCCCCGATCAGCGACTTGACCTTCGGGTTGATCTTCTCGAACTCCGCCAGGGCTGTTTTTGCCTCCTGCTCGGAAGTGTCCGCCCAGGCTCCCTGGCCGATACCGGCGATCGTCAGTGCCAGCACGGAGGCGGCCATAAGAATTATTCGTCGTAGCATCATATTCTCCCTATATATGTGTGTCCGTTCGGACCGGGGAAGATACTCTGCCTGGGGCTCGTCGTGCAAGTTGAAGAACCGAAATGGTGCTGCCATCATGCGTGCCGGGGGCTCATACGAGAACAATCGGGCAGCGCGGCGACCGCCGAGTTGCCCTTCTAAAGTTAGGGACGTCCACGATGAACGGTTTCATGCGGCCCGCGGCCAAGGCCCTGGCTCGGTCGGTCAGGACGAGTGCTGTCGGATGCTGCCTCTTGTTCGCGGGAGTTCAAGCGATTGCCGCTGAAGCGAGCAACCTGGATCTCACCGTCAGCGACGTTTTTCCCGTCACGCGTGCGGACCTGGGATTCACCGACGACCCGGATACCCTGTTGCTCGCGCAAGCCGCGACCGGAGCGGAGAGAAAAAAGGCCTGGGAGTCGGCTTTACCACCCACCGACAAGTTCGATTGGGTCCAGACCACTTCCGGCGAGTGGCTCAAGGGTGAATTGAAGGTTCTTTACTCGGGAAGTCTGGAATTCGACAGTGACGAATTCGATCTACAGACCCTGGACTGGGACGATGTCGCGCAGATTCGCGGCCATGGCGAAAAGCGAATCAGCATCGATACGCCGGAAGGCCCCCTGACGGTCATTGGCGAGATCGTGATCACCAAGGACAAAGTCATCGTAGAAACTGACGAAGGCGTAAGAGAATTCGATCGCAGTCGACTGATTTCGGTTACGCCGGGCGCCACCACGGAATGGGACAACTGGTCGGCCAAGATCAGCATTGGTCTGAACTTTACACGTGGCAACACCGATCAAGCCGATTACACGGCCAAGATAAACATCAAGCGTCGTACCCCGGATAATCGCTTCGTCGTCGATTATCTTGGTAACTTTTCCAGATCGCGAAACACGCAAATAGCAAACAACCACAGACTGAACACATTCTTCGATATTTTTGCAGCCAAAGAATACTTCTGGCGCCCGATTTTTGCCGAGTACTATCGAGACCCGTTTACGAACATCGACTACCGGACCACCATAGGAGCCGGTGGCGGTTACCACATTATCGATACTCCCAAAACCACCTGGGATGTATCAGGGGGCCCAGCCATCAGGGCTACGAGATATGTCAGCGTTCAACCCGGAGATTCCCAGAAAGTAACCACCCCTGCCCTCGTCTTAGGTACTTTTTACGACACGGAATTGACCAAAACGGTGGATTTCAATGGCCGTTACAATCTCAGTATCGTCAATGAGGAATCGGGAACCTACACCCATCATGCAATCGCAACATTCGAGATCGAGCTGACGGACATACTCGATTTTGATGTCTCTTTCGTGTGGGATCGAACCCAGGACCCGCAGACCAGAGCCGACGGAACCGTGCCCAAGCAGGACGACCTTCAGCTGCTGTTCACGCTGGGCGTCGATATCTGACCAGGCAAAGTCTAATCTTCGGTTAGTTCGACATCCGGGCCGTGGATTTTGGAACGAACTTGGTTCGGCGACGCCTTCTCCGACAAAATCGGCGGCGGCGCCCCGGCATCAGTGCCGTGGACATGGACATCCCGCTGCGGGAAAGGAATCGAGATCCCTTCGGCATCGAAACGTAGCTTAACCGCCCGGGTGACATCCCAGTAGACGTCCCAGTAGTCGTCCGTTCGCACCCAGGGGCGGACCACGAAATCCACCGACGACTCACCTAGCGTATGCAGCCTGACATCCGGTGCCGGGTCCTTCAGCACCTTCTCGTGGCTTGTAAGAATCTCTCTGAGAACCCCTTCCGCTTTTGGAATGTCATCGTTGTAGGAGATACCAAATGTCATATCGACGCGCCGCGTTTTCTCGGCAGTAATGTTTCGAATGACACCGCGCCAGATCAGGTTATTCGGAACCACGAGCCGCTGGTTATCGATGGTCAGTATTACCGTGAACACCAGGCTCATATCGGTAACCGTGCCGAACTCCCCGCCCGCATCCACGAGATCACCAACGTCATAGGGACGGTAGAGCAGGATCATCATGCCGGAGGCGAAGTTTGAAAGCGTATCCTGAAGCGCGAAGCCTATAACGATACCGGCTATTCCGAGTCCCGCGAGCAGCGGTCCGATGGAGACACCGAGCTGTGAGAGCGCAATCAGGATGCCGATGATGAGAACGCCGTTTGCTGCTGTCGCCACAATCATTCTGCGCAGCAGTCTCGAGAGGTTGACGTTCTTGATCGCTTGCTCGACGATGCGCCTCGTGACCCGCGACAGCGCTCTGGCCACGTACAGAACGACGAGAAGAACGATCAGCTTGAGCGTCCAGTCCAAGCTGTTCCCGGTCAGCCAGTTCCAGGCGTTCTCGCCCCACTGCTGCAGAAGCTTCGCCCACACGCCGGTTTCGAGGATCCCCGTCGATACATCCCCCGATACTCGCACGATGAGACTGGTGTAGTTGGAGCTGTCAATTTCGAGCTTCTCCAGCAAGTCGGCCACCGTAACCAGATTCGACACGGCGTTGTCGCGTCTCAGATCGATCAGCTTCGCCTCGGTTTGCAGGTCCTTGTCGTCCGGGGTCAACGTGAGCAGGAAACGCGTGTCCGCGATCTCTTCGGTCGTGAGGTTGACGGTGTCGGCCAGCAGCTCGGCCAGATTCTGCAGCTTTGTGGTCAGATACTTCTGGTCTTCGGTTGCATCCATGCCGAAGGAATCCATATGCACGGTGCTGCGATGGTAGACGGAGTACCAGTCGACGAGGGTGGTGATCGCTTTGTTCATCGCGATCTCGTTCGACATAGTGTCGCGTAGATTCTCTGGCGGATCCGCCGAGAATAAAGAGATCATTTTTTCGTTCTGTCGACCGACTTGTTTCTGTAAAGCCGGCATCAACCGTTGCAGATAGTCAGTCATGACTTTACGCGTTTGCGTCAAGTCGTTGTCTGCAGCTTCCTGTTCGACGATTTTGTCGCTCAAGGTATTGATGTCGTCGACTAGTTGAAGTTGGTTTCCCTCCAATCGGTGTTCCAGTATCGTGCGAATATCGCCTTCGGCCTCGGCGACTAGCTTCTTCAATCTCTCATTGTCGGCGACGGCCGCTTCGATGCGATCGTGCAACGATGAGATTTCGTCGCCGACTTTTTGTGAATCAGCCCCGGATTGCGCGACTACACCCGGTGAGACGACGCTCAACAGAATGACGATCCCTATCTCGGCCAACCACCGAGCAGACGCTGCTTTCATGAAACCTCCCCAAGAGAACGGGCGCGCACTCATGTAGCACGCGGATCTCGCTGGGGTCGAGGCGGCATTCCGGTAATCGCGGCATCAGCAGCCCGCAGCGAGCCGGTGATAATGCCACCAGAAGGCACGTCACTCAATAGGATCGGACGATCAGGATCGTGAAACGGAAGGTCCGGCCGCGGACCTCCCGCTGCGGGGAGCGCGGCCCCGGAAGGGAGCCGCGTTTGGCTGTTCGAATCCGTCGGGCCTATTCGTTGGCCGCCTGACGCTTATTCTCCTCCTCGGCGCGAATGCGTTCGTAAATCTCTTCGCGATGAACCTTGAGATCCTTGGGCGCCTCGATGCCGATCTTAACCTGCCCGGCCCGCAGTCCCAGAATCTTCACCTCTACCGAATCGCCGATCATGATGGATTCACCCACTTTCCTGGTCAGAATCAACACTATCCGTTTACCTCATTAACTTGGGTCTCACGCAGTTAGCGGGCTTCCTGGGTTGTCCTTACGCCCTGGAGATCCATTTATTTTCCGCAACGTCGGCAGCACATTGCAGTTCAGCACTTAAATCTAGCTCGGCCAGGGGCGTACTGGTTATCGGGAATTTCCTGAATCTTGCCTTCGAAAACCCTGACGCTTCCCTGTTTGTGAGCCAGGATGGGGCAGGGATCGGGCGGGGCCGGCGGGGAGAGTCTCAGCATTCGACGGTAGTGATGCCCTCGCGGATGGCGTACTTGGTGAGCTCCGCGATACTGCGCAGACCCAGCTTATCCATGATGTGCTTGCGATGGGTCTCGATGGTCTTGACGCTCAGGTGCAGCCCGGCTGCGATGTTGGCGGTGCTCCCGCCCTCGGCAAGCAGTTGCAGCACTTCCCGCTCGCGGGGGGTGAGAGTGGCCGGCCCGTCGGCCGCCGATAGCTGTCGAACATAATCATTTACGATGGCGCCCGTTACCCCGGGGCTCACGTAAACCTGGCCTGCCATGACGGTGCGGATGGCGTGGGTTAGCTCCTCCGCCGCGCAGTCCTTCAATATATAGCCGCGAGCGCCGGCCTGCAGCATCCCTTTTACGTAGCGCCCGTCGCTGTGCATCGAGAGCGCCAGCACCCGGGTCCGCGGCTCTGCCTCGGTGATGCGGCGCGTGGCGTCGATTCCGTTTAAATCCGGCATTGCCACGTCCATGACCACCACGTCGGGCGCGAGCTCGCCGGTAAGCTTGACCGATGATCGGCCATTGTCGGCCTCGCCGACGATCTGAATGTCCTTTTCCCGTTCGAGCAATGTGCGCAGACCCTGGCGAAGGATCTTGTGGTCGTCGGCGAGGAGCACCCTGGTCATGGCCGCTCCTGCGCTGCTTCGGCGGCCAACGGCGCAGTCGCCGTTACACTGGTGCCTGTCCCGGATTCGATTTCGAGCGTGGCGCCCAGCAGCTGCAACCGCTCACGAATATTGAAAAGGCCGAAGCCGCCGCTACCGGAGCTCGTCAGCACGGCGGCGGCGTCGAAGCCATCACCGTCGTCATGCACTTGGAGGGATAGTCGATCATCCAGACGGCGAAGCTCGATACTTACCCTGGACGCATTTGCATGCTTTACCACGTTGACGAGCAGCTCACGCAATACCTGAAACAGAATGACTTCGATCTCGATATTGACGGCCGCTTCGCCCTGATCCGCCACGACTCGGCAGGAAATTCCGTAGCGTGCCTGGAACTGCTCGCCCAGCCATTCTATGGCGGCTCCAAGGCCGAGCTCGTAGAGCACGGGCGGGCTGAGTTCGAAGATCAAGCTGCGGGCATCGTGAATGGAAAGATCTAATAGCTCGCGGATCTCGGCCAGAGTGTTTCCGCGGTGCTTTTGCGCGAGACTCTTTTCGAACTCACCCAGCTTGATTTTTGCAAGGGCCAGATTCTGAATGGCGCCATCGTGCAGCTCCGACGCGATGCGCCGGCGTTCCTTTTCTTCGGCCAACGAAATCTCCGATGCGAGCCGTCGGAGTTGCTGTTGATAATCGTGCAGGCGGACCTCGGCGCGCTTACGTTCGGATATATCGGTCGCTGTGATTTGAAACGCCGGGGACTCATTCCATGCGATCAACCGTATCGTGATTATCAGGTGCACGACACTGCCGTCCTTTCGGATGCCGCCGACCTCGCAGGTCGCGGCGGCCGAAGCTTCGCGCAGACGTGCTTCACAGCAGGCCCGCACACAGTCGCGGCTTTTCGGGGCGAACAACTCCAGATGGGAGTCGAGTAGTTGCATATCCGCGGCAGTCCGATATCCGAATATGGCTGCGTAGGCGTTGTTGACGAATAGCGGAGCATGACTGGTGTCTACGATGCTAATTCCGTGGAGTGAGCCCTCCACCAGATTTCGAAAGCGCTCCTCGCTCTCGCGCAGCATCTGTTGCGTGTGTACGCTGTCGGAGATGTCCACGAAGGCAGACTGGATGGCTCGTTCGCCCTGCCAATCAAGGATACTCGGCAGGAGATCCACCCAGATGGTGGTGCCGTCCTTGTGCAGAAGGCGTGCCTGATAGCGTTCCGGGGCCGGCTCGCCTCTCAGCCGGGCATCGCGATAGGTCTCCAGGCGTGACTGTTCCTCTTCCGGTAACAGATGCAGATAGCTTTCAACGGAAACAAGCTCCTCGACTGTGGGATAGCCGAGAGTCTGTGCTGCGGCGCGATTGGCGAACAGAATCCGCCAATCACGATGCACGATGATGCCCTGGAGTGAAGTCTCGGCCAGGCTGCGGAAGCTCGATTCCTCCAGCACCCTCGATGAATCGACGGCCTGTCGGCAGGCTGTGCTCTCGGTATCGCGGGCGTGGGCGGCAAAATCGTTCATTGGGTGGGCATCATCCCATACACCGATCGTGGATGGCCTGCGGGGGATTGCACGGCGCGGGTCTGGGACTGAAAGATAGCACCAATTCACACCGGCCGTCCCACCGGGGAGCAGGGGCGGGACGCCCGTTTCCTGCACGGCCAGTTCGCCCGGCCCCGCCACCCCCGGGTATTCGTCATGCTTCTGGATCTACAATAGGGAGGTGAAAATCAAACCCATCGAATCCTTCGAGCTCAAACCCGGGCGGATACTGGCCCGAAAGTACGAGGTCGTGTCTCGCCTCGGCGGTGGCTGGGAGGGTGAGGTATACAAGATCCGGGAAAAGAACACGCACATCGAGCGTGCGGCAAAGCTGTTCTTCCCCCATCGCAACCCGCGCAACAAGACCGCCAAAGCCTATGCCAGAAAACTCCACAAATTGAGAGGATGTCCCATTGTCATCCACTACCATACGGAAGAGATCATCCCTCTGCGGCGCCAGCTCATCACCGTCCTCGTCTCCGAGTATGTAGAGGGTGAGCTGCTCACGGATTTTTTGAAACGGCAACCGGGCGGAAGACTCCACGCCACTCAGGCCGTACACCTTCTATATGCTCTCGTCGTCGGATTGGAGTGCGTTCACCAGGCCAGGGAATATCATGGCGATCTCCACTCCGACAATATCATCGTGGAGCGTTACGGCCTGCGCTTCGATCTGAAGATTCTCGACTTTTTCCATTGGCCAGGCTCGAAGCGCGACGCTTTTCACGATGATATCTGCTACCTGGTCCGCATCCTGTACGATGCACTCGGTGGGGCGCGTTTCTACAAAAAACAACCCACGGAGATCAAACATATTTGTCTTGGGCTCAAACGTTCCCTGATTCTGAAGCGATTCCCGACGGTTACCCATCTCCGGCAGCACCTGGAGGCCATGCGTTGGGAATGAACAACAGGTCGGCTAAGGACGGAGTGCGCCTGTTTTACGAACAGGAGCTCCTGGAAGGCACGTTTCTCGAGGCGGCGGGCGGAGTGCTGGCCGTCTACTCGAAGCGGTGCCCGGACAAGGAAACCCCCAACGAGGACGCCGTAGCCATTATTCCCACCGGAGTCGGCAGCGGTGTTCTGGCGGTAGCGGACGGCCTCGGTGGCGCGCCCGCAGGCCAACAGGCGTCACTCCTGGCGATCCAATGTCTCGCGCGCGCCGTCGAGGAGGTGGTGCGCGAAGACGTGGCGATACGAATTGGTATCATGAACGGCTTCGAGGCCGCCAACGAAGAAGTACTTGCCCTCGCCCTGGGCGCCGCTACGACGTTGACCGTGGTCGAATTCGATGGCCAGCTCGTACGCCACTTTCATGTTGGCGATTCACTGTCCCTGCTTACCGGGCAACGGGGGAAGATCAAGATGCAGTCCATACCGCACTCGCCGGTAGGCTACGCCGTCGAAGCCGGTCTTCTCGATGAGACGGATGCCATGCACCACGAAGAACGGCACGTGATAAGCAACGTCATCGGGAGCGTCGACATGCGCATCGAAGTGGGATCTGCTGTCGAGCTTAGCCCCCGCGATACATTGCTTCTCGCAAGCGATGGTCTCTCCGACAACTTGCACATGCCGGAGATCGTGGAGTGCATACGCAAAGGATCCCTCGAGAAAATTACAGAAGATCTGGCAAGGCGCGCTCGAGAACGCATGGACGGCGCGCAGGACGGTGAGCCTTCCAAACCGGATGATCTGACCTTCGTGGTTTTTCGGCTCGCCAGGAAGTAGCTATCGTAGTCGTGGCGCGTCACATTGCTTCTCGCCAACCGAATCATGCGGCGGCGCCCGACAGTCTGATTGGAGTACCGTGACCATGACGACGAATGCCTTCGATGATCTGCTGAAAAGAGCACGCTCCGACCCGCGCCACATCGTGCTGGCGGAGGGTGAAGACAGGCGGATCATCGAGGGTGCGGGGCGTATCGTGGAGGAGGGCATCGCCAGCCTGACGCTGCTCGGCCGGGAACGGATCATCCGCGAGCGAGCCGCAGAATCCGGCATTCCGGATCTGCCGGTAAGCGTGGTGAACCCGGCGGATTCGGAGCATAGGCAGGAGTACGCCCGGAATATCTACGCACTTCGCAAAAACCGGGGCGTTACGCTGGACGATGCCCGGGAGCTGGCGGCGAATCCACTGTTCTTCGCCAACACGATGGTTCGCCTGGGCCATGCCGGCGGTTCTGTGGCGGGCGCTCACTACACGACGTCGGATACCGTTCGCGCCGCCATCCAGATGCTCGGCATGAAGGCGGAGTACAGCCTGGTATCCAGCTTCTTCATCATGCTATTCGGGGAACCCTATCATACGCTCGAGGGAGCCCTGATTTTCGCCGATTGCGGGTTGGTGGTGGAGCCCGATGCCGTCGAGCTTGCGCAAATCGCCATTGCGTCGGCGGACACGGCGCGGTCGATGCTGGGAATGGAACCGCGGGTCGCGATGCTGTCGTTTTCCACCCACGGCAGTGCCAAGCATCCTCTGGCCGACAAGGTGATTGCGGCGACCGAGAGTGTGCGTGAGCAGCGTCCCGATATTGCAATCGATGGAGAAGTGCAACTGGACGTCGGCATTGTTCCCGAGATCAGCGCCCGCAAGGCGCCCGACTCGAAGATCGCCGGGCGCGCCAATGTTCTCATCTTTCCGGATCTGCAGGCGGGTAATATCGGCTACAAGCTGGTGGAGCGACTCGCCAACGCCATGGCCATCGGCCCGATTCTTCAAGGTCTCGCCAAGCCCGCGAACGATCTTTCCAGAGGATGCAGCGCCGACGACGTCTACCGGGTCACGGCCGTAACGGTCGTGCAGGCCCAGTCGGAAGGGCGGTGACGCCCAAGCCTCGAAAACACCATGACTGCACCCCCCACCTCGGCTGCCGCTCTATGTGACTTGAAGCTTCTCAGCTTCGATCTCTACGGCACCGTCGTGGACATGCAGGGCGGGCTTACCGAGGCGGCGGCGCCGTTTCTCAAAAGCAAGGGCTGGCAGGGACGGCCGCATCAGTTCGTTACCTGGTGGCGGCGCACGCACTTCGAGAATTCCATGATCGATGCCCTGTGCGATCGCGGACATACGTCTTACCGTGAGATCGGTCACCGGTCCGTTTCCCAGGTAATGGATCGTGCTGGCATTTCCCATTCGAGGGAGGAGGTAGAGTGGCTGGTGGCTCAGATCGAACAACTTCGCCCTTTTCCCGATGTCGTTGAGGCACTGGGCCGACTCAAACGTCGATATGGTCTCGCCATTCTTTCGAACGGCGATCGCGACATGCTGAGTAATGCCGCCCCATACGTGGGTTTCGACTTTGACGCCACGGTTTCAGTCGAGGAGGCGGGCTACTTCAAGCCGCATTTCGCGACCTACGGGAAAGCCGCCGAGCTGCTTGGCGAGGCTCCCGCGCACATCTTACATGTGGCCAACCATTCCTTCGACTGCGTTGGCGCGAAAGCCGCCGGCATGCGGACAGCGTACATCGATCGGCGCAAGCGACCCTTCGGCGACACGCCTCACCAGCCGGATATCACCGTCGCCGACTTTACGGAGCTGGCGGGAGTTCTTCTGGACTGACTGGGAATCACTTCCAGCGCCGGGGGTGCCGGCACCAGATATTGCTGAGATCCTTGACGAGCAGCGAGCAGAGCACGGCGATGATGCCGACGATGACGGCAGTGACGCCAAAGCCGACGGCGCGATCGTAGCTGACTTCCTCGCTCAGCTCTCCGGCGCCCAGGGCGGAGAACACACCCAGGAGCACGAAGCCAATCCCCAGCAAGGTCCCACAGATACGCATGACCGGTTGATCACGATGAATGCGTAGCGGCATGCGCGTCTCGAATGATGTGAGCCTACGGCTGAGCAGCGACACGCAGCACTTCGCTGTTGACGACCGCCGCCGGATCCAGGGTGCCGTCGAAAGCCGCCAGGACGTTGGCCGCGGCGCCCGTAGCCATTCTCATGCTCGCTTCGAGAGTGACTCCCGCCACATGAGGGCTTGTGATGAGGTTGTCGAGCGCGAGCAGGGGATTGTCGCCTGGCAGTGGCTCGCTCTCGAAAACGTCCAGTCCGGCGCCGGCGATGCGCTTGCTCTCTAGTGCCGTGCAAAGTGCCTGCTCGTCGACAATGCCGCCGCGGGCGCAATTGACGAGGTACGCCGATGGATTCATGGCATCGAGCTCGCGTCCACCAATCATGCCCCGCGTTTCTTCCGTCAGCGGACAATGCAGTGTCACCATGTCCATATCCGGAAGAACAGAGAAGTAGTCATCCACGCGAGAATACCCCGCCGAAGCGACTGACGACTGGTCGATGTAGGGATCGTAAACGAATACTTTCATGTTGAACGCTTGCGCAAGTTTGGCAACACGCGTGCCGGTGCGACCGAATCCGATGACCAGCAAAGACTTCTCGGCGATGTCCGCCCCCCTCAGCGTGGCGCGTATGTCGAAGTTACCGCGGCCCACGGCTTCGTCGAATGCAAACCCGCGCTTCGCCAGCGCCAGAATCAGATACAGGGTGTGCTCGGCGACCGACAGCGCGTTGGCGTGGATGGCGATTGTGAGGGGAATGCCTCGTTCGGTGAGTCGCGCCACATCCACGCTGTCATAGCCGACACCATGCCGTGACACGACACAGAGTTCACCGGCCGCGTCGATCATCGCTCGGGTGACGGGTGTCGCACGCGCGATGACGGCATGGGCATCATGGATTTCCCTTATCAGGGTGTCTTCCGAGATCGCATTCGCGATCGCGATCTCCACATCGTCGCGTTCCTGCAGCAACGCCAGACCGGCATCGTGAATCGGTTGCAGCAGAAGGATTTTTTTCCTGGGAGACACGGCGCTCGCTCAGTGTATGTCTGTCGCATCGGCGGTCGCTTTCTTCAGCTTCTCGGTATCGAAGTCGGCACTTCTGGCCGCCTTCAATACGATCGCCTCTCTGCGCACCAATAGGTCTACCGCCGCCGGCAACTCCTTCACAGCCTGCGCGGGTATCACCACCGCACCGTGCCGGTCCGCGTGAATGATGTCATCGTGCAAGACTCGCATGCCGAATATTGCCACCGGCGAGCCAAAGTCGACGATGTGCACGTGAGCATGGCTGGGTCCCACCTTACCGGCGAGTAGCTGAAACCCGGGAGCGCAGTCGTCGAGATCGCGCATGGATCCGTTCGTGACGCCGCCCACGCAGCCCAGTCCCCGGTGGACCGCGGTATTCACCTCGCCCCAGAAGGCGCCGAAGCCCGGTGTGGCATCCAGATCCTGGACGACGGCGATGGTCGAGTGAGGAGAATCCGCCAGATACTCGTAATATTCGGCGCGCCGGGATTTGAGCGCGTCGGCGCTCTCCTCCGGCACCGTGGTGGCGCGAATCGTGGCGGTGCGCGCGTAGCCGACCATGGGCGGCAGCTTCGGGTCCAGACAGGTGAAAGCCTCGGTGGTGAAGCCCGTCCCGCGCCGCTCGGGCACGACGACTTCGAGGGCGTTGCAGATGGTCGGCGTGTCCCACTTGCTGAGAACGTCGAGATCACTTTTCGAAATTCCGCTCATACCACCCTTCTCTCGATGAAGATCATGAATGTTCAGCGCCTCCACCTCGCGGTATCGAGACTAGCATCCCGGGCCGGAATCGGTCACCTGGGGAGCGCGGGCGGGGTGGCATCTCGAGACCACAATCTGGCGTCCGTCAGGCTACCCTGGCCACGAAGCTTGTGAGAGGATCGCGCTCACTTTGCCAGCGGAGAATCGACCCATCGGTCTGCCGAATCGAATCAATCCGGCGTCGTCACTGACACGGTCGAAAGGCAATCCGGGCGACGATGATGCCGGATACTGAATCACCCCTCGTCAGCGTAATCGTCCCAACTGTCAACGAGGCGGACAATATCGATCCGTTGCTCACGCGGCTCACGGACGTGCTCGGATCCTGCGGTAGCCCGTTCGAGATTCTCATCGCCGACGGCGGCTCCACGGACGGCACCCGCGAGAAGACCGAGGAATGGTCAAAGCGCATGCCGGTACGGTTCGTTGCCGCCAACAGCGGCCATGGGATCTCCGGCGACGTGCTGGTGGCTGCGCGGCAATCGAAGGGCGGCGTCTTGGTGGTAATGGACGCCGATCTCAGCCACCCGGCGGAGAAAGTTCCGGAGCTGGTGCGGCCGGTGCTCGATGGCAGCCACGATATGGTGGTCGGCAGCCGCTATATCCCGGGCGGTGAAACGCCGGACTGGCCTTGGACGCGCCGGGTGATGTCACGGGGAGCGGGGCTCATCGCCTGGCCATTCGTCAGCGTCAGCGACCCGACTTCCGGATTCTTTGCCGTGGGGCGCCAATCGTTACTGGATGTGGACCCGAAAGCGGAGGGCTTCAAGATCGGCCTCGAGGTGATGCTCGGCCGGCACCGTGATTTGCGTATCTCGGAGGTGCCTATCTCGTTCCGGGACCGCACCCACGGGCAGTCCAAGATGAGCCTCGGGCAGGTCAGTGCTTACCTGCGGCGGCTTGCCGCGTTGCTCGGCGGACTCGTCAGCACCTCGACGGTAACCCAGTTCGCGCTGGTCGGGCTTCTCGGCATGGTGGTCGATCTCGGCGGATTCCAGCTCTTGCGGCACGCGGGCCTGAACCTCTCGGCCGCACACATTTCCAGCTTCGTTCTCGCCACGATCGTGAACTATGTCCTCAACAGCCGTTGGGTATTCCGTGCTTCTTCGGACGAGGGGCTGGCCG
>Ga0255058_10000708_pt1 | contig 19239 bp, 19 predicted proteins | sample Cases_109_9_MG_FD_188637 | JGI IMG/M metagenome (GOLD analysis project Ga0255058, IMG submission 188637) | Seawater microbial communities from Amundsen Gulf, Northwest Territories, Canada - Cases_109_9 | ecosystem: Environmental > Aquatic > Marine > Gulf | place: Canada: Northwest Territories... | reverse complement strand
GGAATGATTGCTGACGGCGATTTTGAACTCGGCCGACTGGCCGGCGAACACCGGGTCCGTGCCGGCAAAGCTCAATTCGAGTCCGACCAGGTTTCTCTGGCACTGGTGCATGGACACGAATCCCAGCCCGGTCAGTAGAAAGGTCAGCACGAACGACAGATTGTTGTTGTAGTTCATGGAGCCGAGCAGCATGGCGAAGCTCATCAGCGCGTATACGAGCCCAACCCCGGTCGGCAGGATATATATGCGGCGCGATTCCAGCCTGGTCAGTGCCGGATCGATCCCCTGGCGTTGACGCGCCCAGCGTTCCACCCGTGTCGTAACGCTGCGGCGCAGCGGACGCAGTGAAATGAAATTATGGAATGGCCACGGAATCGAGGACATGACGGCTCAGTTCGCCCGGCCTGCGGAAGCTGGAACCGCTGGCCGGTTTCAGGCGATGCCCGGCAACGGCGCCAAAGACGGCCTGTATGTCGTCCGGAAACACCCCGGAGTGATGTTCGATAAACGCGTGCGCGCGTGCCGCACTGACCAGGGCCAGGGCACCGCGTGGCGACAGGCCGGTTTCTATCTCCGGGGACTCACGCGTGAATCTGACCAGCGCCTGCACGTAATCCACCAGCGGATCGCTCATGTGCACCTTGCCACAGGTCAGCTGTAGCAGCATCAGGGTTTCCGCGTTCAATACCGGCTGTATTTCCGCCAGTACCTGCCGCGGGTCCACGCCGGTGAGCAAAGCGCGTTCATGCGCCTCATCCGGATAGCCGAGCTCGAGCCGCATCAGAAACCGGTCGAGTTGCGACTCCGGCAATGGAAAGGTGCCGATTTGATCCGATGGATTCTGCGTTGCGACCACGAAGTACGGCTGCGGCAGTGCATGCGTCTGGCCGTCCACGGACACCTGCTTTTCTTCCATCGCCTCCAACAGCGCGCTTTGCGCCTTCGGCGTGGCACGATTGACTTCATCGGCAAGCACCAGCTGTGCAAATACGGGGCCCGCCTGAAAACGGAATTCGCCATGTTGCTGATGGAATACGGATACCCCGACAATATCGGCAGGCAGCAGATCGCTGGTGAACTGAATGCGCTGGAAACTCAATCCCAGCACTTTGGCCAATGCTTGCGCCAGGATAGTTTTGCCGAGCCCGGGCAGGTCCTCGATAAGCAGATGCCCGCGCGCCAGCAGGCAGGCCAGGGCCAGGGCAATTTCGCCGTCCTTGCCCAGTATGATGGTGTTGAGCGCTGTCCGGGCCGCATCCATGGCGGCCAGCTGGCCTTCGCCGCTGACCGGCAGCTGCTCAAGCGTATTTCCGCGCTGCATCGATCACTCCCTGGAGTTCAGTTATCGGCCCAATAGTCGCGGATCAGCGCGCGCAATGCACTGATACCGGCACGAGACTGTGATCTATACCACAAAATCCTGCTAGTTCAGGCCAGCCAGTCGCTCTAGCTGTTCTGCAAGCTGCGACAACTGCCGCTCGAAATCGTCCGCGCGCTCCTGCTCTTTTGTGACCACTTCGGAAGGTGCATTGTTCACAAAATTCGCATTGTCGAGCTTGCCGCGGCAACGGCCGAGATCGTTCTCCAGCCGCTGACGCTGCTTCTGCAGGCGTGCCTGTTCGGCAGCGACGTCGATCAAGCCCTTCATTGGCACCAGCAGGCGCATCTCGCCCAGCAGGGCCGTCGCGGCTGCCGGCGCTTCTTCGCCATCGTCAAGCGCTGTCACCGATTCGACTCTGCCGACGCGTTGCAACAGATGTGCGTTGCGTGCCGCCCGTTCACGGTCTTCTTTGCTCGATTGGTCCAACAATACCGGCAATGGTTTACCAGGGGAAATGTCCATTTCACCGCGAATTTGCCGAATACCGAGAATGAAATGCATGACCCATGCAAGCTCTGCTTCCGCCGCCGCGTCCTGACGTTCAAGGTTGGCGCGGGGATAGGACTGCAACATGATACTGGCACCCGTGGCGCCTGCCCGTGGGCCGACCTGCGTCCAGATTTCCTCGGTAATGAAGGGCATCAATGGATGCAGCAGGCGCAACAATGCTTCAAGCACCTCGACCAGTGTTTGGCGCGTGCCACGTTTCTCTGCGTCCGTGCTTGTATCTGCTTGCAGTACCGGCTTCGATAATTCGAGGTACCAGTCGCAAAACTCGTGCCAGGTAAATTCATACAGCACCTGCGCTGCCAGGTCGAGTCGGTAGTTAGCGAGGTGCTCGTCCACCGCTGCGATGGACTTATTGAGGCGGGAGCGAATCCAGCGATCGGCCGTGCTGAATTTCGTCTCACCAGCGTCGAGTGCAGCGGAGTTCATCAGTACATATCGGGAGGCATTCCACAACTTGTTGCAAAAGTTCTTGTTGCCTTCGATTCGTCCAATGTCGAAGCGGATATCACGCCCGGTCGTGGCCAGCGTCGCAAAGGTGAAGCGCAACGCATCGGCGCCGTACTCGGCGATACCGTCGGGAAACTGTTTGCGGGTTACGGTCTCGATCTTCGGACGCAAGTGATCCTGCATCAGTCCGGTGGTGCGTTTCTTCAGTAGCGCCTCGAGGTCGATGCCGTCGATCAAATCGAGCGGGTCCAGCACGTTGCCTTTGGACTTGGACATCTTCTGCCCGTCCTGATCGCGAATGAGGCCATGGATGTAAACCTCATGGAACGGTACGTCGCCCATGAATTTCAGTCCCATCATGATCATCCGTGCAACCCAGAAGAATATGATGTCAAAACCGGTGACCAGCACGCTGCCAGGATAAAAGGTTTTCAGCGCGCTCGTATCCTGTGGCCAGCCCTGGGTACTGAATGGCCATAACGCTGATGAAAACCAGGTATCGAGTACGTCGTCGTCCTGCCGCAATTCGACTTCGTCCCCCAACTTGTATTTTTGCCGCGTGTCTGCCTCGTCCCGGCCGACATAGACTTTGCCGTCTTTGTCGTACCAGGCCGGAATCCGGTGCCCCCACCAGAGCTGGCGGCTGATGCACCAGTCCTGAATGTTGTACATCCATTCGTAGTAGGTCTTGGACCAGTTTTCCGGTACGAAACGGATCTTGCCCTGTTGCACTGCTTCTATCGCAGGTTCTGCCAGTGGTTTGGTATTCACGTACCACTGATCAGTCAGATAGGGCTCTACGACGGCGCCGCTGCGGTCGCCGCGAGGTACCTTGCGTTCATAGTCTTCAATTTTCTCGAGTAGTCCCAGATCGCGCATTTTAGCGACAATCTTTTCACGCGCATCAAATCGATCCAGCCCACGATAGGCTTGCGGTGCGCTGTCATTGATTGCCGCGTCGTCGTCGAAAATATTGTATTGCGGCAGGTCGTGACGCCTGCCGAGTTCGTAGTCGTTAAAGTCGTGAGCCGGCGTAATCTTCACGCAGCCGGTGCCGAATTCCGGATCAACGTAATCATCGGCGACCACCGGCATCGTGCGCTCGACGATTGGCAGGATTATCTGCTGGCCGACCAGGTGTCGGTAGCGTTCATCGTCCGGGTGCACCGCAACGGCACTGTCGCCGAGCATGGTCTCCGGCCGCGTCGTCGCCACGACCAGGAAACCGTCACCGGAGACCAACGGATAACGAAAGTGCCACAGGTGACCGGATTCCTCGTGCTGCAGTACTTCGAGATCGGACAACGCCGTATGCAGTACCGGATCCCAGTTGACCAGCCGCTTGCCGCGGTAGATCAGATTTTCATCATACAGGCGCACGAAAACTTCGGTCACGGCTTTGGACAGGTCATCATCCATCGTAAATCGATCGCGGTCCCAGTCTACGGATGCGCCCATGCGTCTCAGCTGCCGGGCGATCTGACCACCAGACTCCTGTTTCCATTGCCAGACACGGCGTACGAATTCATCGCGTCCAAGGTCTTTTCGTGATATTCCCTCGGCATTCAACTGGCGTTCAACGACCATCTGGGTGGCGATACCGGCGTGATCCATGCCGGGCTGCCACAGCGTATTACGGCCCTGCATGCGGTGATAGCGAATGAGCGCGTCCATGATGGTGTCCTGGAACGCATGGCCCATGTGCAGGGTGCCGGTTACATTCGGTGGCGGGATAACGATGCAATAAGGCTCGCCGCTGCCACTTGGCGCAAAGTAGCCGTTTTGCTCCCAGCGTTGGTACTGGCGATGTTCTATTTCTTTGGGGCGGTATGACTTATCCATGAAAACGCTTTGCGTGCATAGAATACGGGTTAATGCTCAGATAATGATTGCGGCGCAGTTACAACTTGTGAGTATCGAGTGTGTGTCCCTGTTCGCGATAGTCTGCGTAATGCTGCCGACTCAAGCGTCTGCTGGCGTCATCGGAGCTTACAATCTCCGCGATCCGCGGAAAAGACCTGACGTCGCTGGGAACCTCCGGGCTCAGGTTGATCATCAGATCGTGTTCGCCAGCAACTTCGATCTCAAAACCAATCGTGATCGGAGCGTCGTTGTCGGCATTGTGCTGGTATATCTCGTGCGGCACAAAACTGCCGTCCCGAAAAGTCCACAGCAACTGATCCATATGCTCGGCCTGTTGACGGTCGCCGGTCCTGATATGGACGGTATTGTTCAGGCGCCAGGCTTTTTCGGCCAGCCGGCAGGCGAAACGCTGCCTGGCGGGCTCTCCACTCTGCTGGAGTACGTAGAAATCAACTTTGGGCATTGCCGGCTCAGGGTATCGCGGCGGCACGGCGCAGCAGGAGTTCGCTGAGCATCGGTACAGAGCGGCCGGTCGCGCCCTTCGCGCTACCAGAGCGCCAGGCGGTACCGGCGATGTCCAGATGCGCCCAGTCGATACCTTGCGTAAATTTGCCCAGGAAGCAGGCCGCCGTAATGGCACCACCATCGCGTCCGGCTACATTGGCGAAGTCCGCAAAGTTGCTTTTCAACATTGTTCCGTACTCCTCTGCCATCGGCAGTTGCCAGCCGCGATCATCGGCGCCGACTCCGGCATCGACGATCGAATTTGCCAGTTCGTCGGAGTTGCTCATCACCGCCGTGCGGTGGTGTCCCAGTGCAATGACACAGGCGCCGGTCAGGGTGGCGACATCGATCAGAATGTCCGGCTTGAATCGTCTGGCATAGGTAAGGGCATCACAGAGTATCAAGCGGCCTTCTGCATCGGTGTTGAGAATTTCGATGGTCTGGCCGGACATGCTCTTGACGATGTCGCCGGGACGCGTGGCGGTGCCGCTTGGCAGGTTCTCGCAGGTTGGCACAACCACGGTGACGTTGATCGGCAGCTTGAGTCTGGCAACCACGCTTATTGTCGCAATCACGGACGCAGCCCCGCACATATCGAATTTCATTTCATCCATGCCGGGCCCCGGTTTCAGGGAAATACCACCTGCGTCAAAAGTGATGCCCTTGCCAACCAGTACGGCCGGCTTCTGCCCGGTAGTGCCCTTGTACTGCATAACGATCAATTTGGCCGGCTCGCGGGTGCCGCCCGTGACCGACAGGAACGAGTGCATGCCGAGTCGCTTGATCTCAGCCTCGCCGAGAACCCGGGTCTGCAATCTGGCCTGTTCGCGCGCCAGCCGCTGCGCGGTTCGCGCCAGGTAGCTCGGAGTACAGACGTTCGGTGGCAGGTTGCCGAGATCCCGGGCCAGGTTCATGCCCTCGACCATCGCGTCCGCGTGTTCGGCGCCACGTGCTGATTTCTGAGCGTCAGCGCGGCTGGCAACTGCAATACCGATCTTTTTCAGCACCGTCGGTTTGCGACTGGAGCTTTTCATCTGGTCGAAGGTGTACAAATGATTACCAATGGTTTCGATCGAATACCGGGCGAGGTAATACGGGTTCGTACCGTCGACATCCTCCAGCGTGAGATAATTCACGAAGTCTTTTACTTTGCTGTTCTTGATGCGATCGGCGGCGGTGCCGAGGGCCTTCCTGAACGGACCTACGCCGAATTTGCTGATCTTGCCAAGACCTACAACCATTACGCGTTGTGCCCGCACGCCAGCAACCGACGTCAGCACAAGGCAACTTCCCGGCTGCCCTGAGAGGTCACCCTGCTTTACTAGTTTGCTGATAACGCCACCACTGGCGGCATCGATGTCTTGCGCGGCGATCCCGAGCTTGCCCCGGTCGTAAACGCCGATAACGATGCAGCCGCCCGAACGGCGGGATGCTGCGCTCGTGGTTGTGAAATATTCCATACCTAAAATAGCCTTTCGATCACCGCAAGTGCCCAAATTGACCTGGGTATGTGCGGAAATTTTCCACAAAGCAGGGCACTTGGTGTCTCCGGTGATGTCTGTTGTTGTTATTGTACCGCCCGTCAGCAATGTGACCGAAGGACTGTCCCGGACAAATCAAAACCGGTAGTCTAACTGATCCGGCCAAACTTAGTTAAGTAAATCACAGACATATCCATGTTTCGCATACTGGATCGTTACATATTCCGCGAGGTTGCACTGACCTGGCTGGGAGTGACCCTGGTGCTGCAGTTCATCCTGCTGACTAACCAGTTTGCCAAGATTCTCGGCGAAGTCGCGAAGGATTCATTGCCAAAAGAGGCAACTTTTCAGATCATCGGCCTGACCGGCCTGCAATATCTGACCTTGCTGGTGCCGATCGGGCTGTTCCTGTCGATCATGTTGGCGCTGGGCCGCCTGTACCGGGATAGCGAGATGCCGGCAATGATGGCTTGCCGGGTTGGACCCGGCGGTATCTACCGGCCCTTGTCCTGGCTTGTCGTACCGTTGGTCCTGGGCGTCGGCTGGCTGGCCATGGACACCGGACCCAAGGCGATGGCGGCCATCGAGCGTATCGGCACGGAAGCGCGGCGCCATGCAGATCTTGCCAGCATCGAGCCCGGCAGATTCACCGTCGCACAGTCTCAGGGCGCGGTGGTGTACGCGGAAAATGTGGTCGGACCCGGGGCAGTCGAGAATGTCTTCCTGCAAAGACGCAGTGACTCCGGTGAGGTGGAAGTCGTCGTAGCCGAACGCGGTGAACAGAGGGACTCGGAGGATCCAAATACACGCTACTTTGTACTGTACAACGGACGCCGTTATGAAGGTGTGCCGGGTACAGCGCGATTTCGTGTTACGGAATTCGCCGAGCACGGCATTCCGTACCAGCTTCCAGGGGTCGAGGACAAGGACATCAAGCCTCGGGCGATGAGTACCATTGATTTACTGGTCTCGGATATCCCGGAGGAACTGGCAGAGCTGCATTTCAGGTTCGGTATTCCGTTGGCGACGTTGATCATGGCAATTATCGCCGTGCCGCTCAGCCGCAGCCAGCCGCGGGAGGGCCGCTACGGCAGACTTGCGATCGGCCTGCTGGTCTTCATTGTTTACTTCAACCTGATGAGTGCGGGCAAAGCGTGGCTGGAGCAGGGGACCGTGCCGGCAAATTTCGGACTGTGGTGGGTGCACGGTTTGATGTTCATTTTTGCGATGCTGTTGCTGGGTGTGCAGAACGGTGTCCACCGCCGAATTCTGTCGCGCAGAGCTGTCTGATGGGATTGCTTACCAATTATCTGATGCGCACGATTTTGACCAGCACGCTGCTGGTGTTGACGGTATTGCTGGCGCTCGGCGGTTTGTTCGAATTCATCGGACAGCTGGGGGACTTGCAGGGTGATTACGGCATTCCACAGGCCTTGCTGTTCGCGGTGTTGCGCATGCCGCAACTGTCCTTCGAGATGTTGCCCATGGCGGTCCTGATCGGTTCCCTGCTGGGACTGGGCGGCCTGGCAAAAAGCAGCGAACTCGTCGTGATGCGCACTGCCGGTATTTCGGTGTTCCGGCTGGCGGCGATGGTTGCAGTATCGGGCGTGGTATTGATGATAATTACCGCTCTCATGGCCGAATACATCGGTCCGCCGCTCGATCATTATGCCCGTAACATGCGTGACGAAGCTCTTTATGAAAAGGAAAGTGAAAGCATCGGCAATGCTGCCTGGGTCAAGGACGGTCCCGTGATCCTGCATCTGGAAAGGGTCAACAGAGAATTTGATTTTGGCAGCGTGTTCCTGTTTCGATTCAATGAGGACAACACGCTCCGATCGATTGCGCAGGCGGAAAATTCCGGTATCGACGATTCGGACAATTGGCTGCTGGAGAACTTTCGCGAAACGCGATTTGAGGATGACGGTGTGCAGGTCGTTGAGTCTTCGCTGGCCGTCGAGGCATTCGAGGTGGATGCCGAGCTGCTGGGTATTACGATGGTCAAGCCGATCAGCCTGTCCATGCGAGGCCTCCTGAGTTACATCGCTTATCTCAAGAAGAATGAATTGACTGCGGAGCGTTACGAAACCGAATTCTGGTCCCGCATATCCGGCACCGCCACGGTGGTGATCATGCCGGTGCTGGCTCTGGCCTTCGTATTCGGCTCACTGCGATCAGCCGGAGCCGGTGGGCGCTTGATGATCGGTGTGTTGATTGGCCTTGCTTATTACCTTGCCACTGAAATGTTGGCCAATTCCGGGCAGATCTTCGATCTGAATCCGGCGATCATTACCTGGGTGCCGTCGATGGCACTGCTGCTGGTGACGACCTTTGCATTGAGTCGGGTTCGCTGACTACCCATTGGGGACAGTCCCCTTTTGTAAAGGGGACTGTCCCCTATTTGCTAGTTCCTCCCCTAGTTCCGCGGATAGTGCCGCAGGCGGGATTGTGACAGGCGGTCGTGCCAGGACAATCCCTGCCGGTCCCACAGTTGCCACCAGAACCCCAGGCCCGCCGGAATCCAGGACAATATTGCGGCGAAAAACCGCAGGCTTGCCGTGCGAAATCCCGGTCTGTCGCCATTGATGGTCTCGATGCGCAGACCCCAGGATTGCATTCCCAGTGTGCGGCCGTGGAATGACCAGAAACCGGCAAAGAACAGCCAGGCGATCAGCAGCAGGAGGAGTTGATAGAGATGGTCACCGGCGGCAACCGGAGCGCCGCCGCGCACCGCGACAAAGGGCAACGTGGCAAGAAACATCAACGCCAGCACCAGCAACCCGTCGTAGATCATCGCCCCAATGCGCCGGCCAAAGCCTGCGTTCCTCACGGCAATTTCAAACTATCTGCCGTCAAAGCGCATCCATGAATTGTTCCATCCGCCGCCGGTTTGGCGCATCGGGCAACGCCCCAAATCCTGCTGCGAGGTTGTCAGCCATATGATGCAGTTTGCTGGTGGCCGGTATGGCGCAGGTGACCGCCGGATGGCTGACGATATATTTCAGAAAAAATTGGCCCCAGCTATCCGCGAACGCGGATGCCCAATCGGGCAACGTGCGGTCACCGACCGCGCGAAAAAGTCGTCCGGTATTATATGGTCGGTTGATCAACACCGCCATCCCTAAGTCCCGGGCAAGCGGTAAAACGCGCCGATCGGCCTCACGTTCACCGAGCGAGTAATTGATTTGAATAAATTGCGGTTTATGCGTCTGCATGGCCGTCTCCATCTCGTCCAGCGCACTGGCGCGATAATCGGTAATACCGCAGTAACGAATGCGACCCGCCTCCTGCCACTCAAGAATCGTTGCCATGTGCGTACCGAGATCGCGCAGGTTGTGAACCTGCATCAGATCCATCACATCTGCTTTCATCAACTCGGCGGAGGCCCGCATTTGCAGTTCCCCGGCAGACTTGCCGTCGGTCCAGACTTTGCTGGCCAGGAACAACTTGTCCCGGGTTCCGCTCGCCTCGATGGTCTCTCCGACAATTTTTTCCGAGCGGTTATACATGGGGGACGAATCAATCACGCTGGCACCCTTTTCGACCAGCAACTCAACGATCGCCTGGCGCGTTGCAAGCTCGCCACTGCTGCCTTTGACATCAAAAACGTTATAGGTGCCCAGTCCGATTACCGGCAACGCTTCGCCGGAAGCCGGGATCTCGCGTGTTCGCATATTTCCTTCCTGTGCAAATAGCGGTAGCGGTGCAACCGCCATCGCCGCCGCCATGCCAATGGCTTCGCGCCGAGACCAGGTAATTCGCTTTTTCATTTCGTTAGTCCTTCTGTCACCGCAGCGTCGCGGCGCCTGTATTCACGGCCAATCCACAGGGCCAGCACTGTCCAGATTGCGGCAATCGGCACACAGACCAGGGCAACGCCACTCAAGCCGATGCCGCCGATGAATTTTATGATCCAGGTCGATATCAGGTCAGATCCCCTGTAAACGGTAGTCTCGATGAAGTTCTTGGCTTTGTATTTGGCCTCGGGAGAGACCACAACGTACAGCATATCATTGGTGGGTTTCGTCAGTCCGAAGGTGATCGAGCGCCGCAAAACCTGCAAACCCGCAACGATGATGAATGCAGGATTGATCGCGAGCAATGCGAAGCCCGCGACCGAGGCAATTGGCAGCAATGCCAGCGTCGGTCCAACTCCCAATTTGCGGACCGAGTGCTTGACGATCAGAAGTTGCCCGATCAGCGACAGCCCGTTGGTTAACGCATCGAGTAATGCGAATACCTGCGTTTGCTTGTCGGTACTATCGAACGTGATGCTGACAAGTTGCGCCATATACATGTAAGTGACTACGCCGAGGAAGCTGGCGAACAGCAAAGCGATGGCGATGGCCGCAAAATACGGCGTGGTCAGAACCAGACGTACGCCTGCAAGTGCATTGCCACCTATCGCGGTAGAGCTCTCGATCGCCATCTGCGACGCGGACGTATCGGTACGGGCGACCCAATGGCGCAGCCGGTAAATGCAATAGACCGCGAATGCCAACAGCAGCGCCGACAGTGGCAGGAGATTCTGAAAACCGATTGGAACTACGAGCATACTGGTAATCAACGGGCCGAGTAGGGCCCCGGTACTGCCACCTGCAGAGATAACGCCGAATAGTCTGCGGCTTTGCTCCTTACTGTAGATGTCGGCCATGAAACTCCAGAAGACCGACACGATAAACAAGTTGAAAACACTCAGCCAGACGAAAAATGCCCTGCTGATCCAGACCTGCTCGATGTCATTACTTTGCGCATAGATGAACGCGGCGTAAAACAGGAAGATGTTGGCGATGAAAAAATGGTAGACCCAGGGCAAAAATTTCTTGCGCGGATAGCGTGATGCGACCCAGCCGAATACCGGTGTCGCCAGTAGCATCACTATGAACGTGCCGGTAAAAAGCCATGGGATATTCTGCACGCCGCTTACGATCGCCATGGCATCGCGCACCGAGCGCAACATGTAATAAGACGACAGCAGGCAGAAGAAGTAGACGAACGACCAGGCCACTGCCGGCAGTTCGTCGCGCTGGATGCCCAAAATTCGGGTGATGAACGGAACCGGGGAAGGGTAGCCGATTGGTTCTGCCATTGGCCTGGATCAAGTCCCTTGTTTCAGTTCGAGATGTATTCGGGCGTCATGTGCCGAATATTGTACTATCTGGCGTCGGCGTTGAACCCCACTTCGCTGCGGTAGCCCCGACACAGCCTCCCAATAATAAGGAGAAAATGGTGGAAGCGATTGCGATTGTCACGGTACTGGCTCTTATGCAGGTGTTTATTTACGCGTTTCAGGTTGGCCAGGCGCGGGTTAAACATCAAATCCTTGCCCCGGCTATCTCGGGCAATCCGGATTTCGAACGTGCTTTTCGGATTCACCAGAACACGGTTGAGCAAATTATCGTCTTCGTGCCGGCGCTGTGGTTGTTCGGTTACTACGTGCACGGTTTGATCGGTGCGGGCATCGGTGTTGTTTTCATCATCGCGCGTCTGATCTACCGCAACGCTTACGTCAAGGACCCATCATCCCGGGGGACGGGCTTCGGGCTTGGGGCGCTGACATTGGCAATCCTGTTGCTCGGCGGCCTGATCGGCGCCGTTCTGTCCTGGTATCAGGGTTGAGCACAGAGGAATTCCTGCGGATTTTGCCCGGAAACTGAACTGGTACACCGCGGCTGCTGCATCCATCCTTCGGGATCGGAAAGAGGGCGGTCGGTGTCTGTATTACTTACGGCGATATTAGCTGCGGAAATGTTCGCCATGGCTCCGGCGGATATTTCATCGAGCCATGGTTGCGCAATGTTGCGCGATGCCGTGGTGGTGCCTGAATACGTGCAAAACCGCTCGCACTTGCCTGCTGTGGCGCTGCTCAGTTCGATTCCGAAGCATTGCCGTGGTACGAAGACGCCCGAGGACAACGAAATGGTGCCATTTCCTGCGGGGGAATTGCTAAGCTGCCGCAAGTATGTCCGACAAAAACTCAGGTAGTGACAAACAGCCCGTACGCCTTCTTGGCCACGAATTCTCATTATATTCGGGCAAGGCTCGCGCCTATCTGCGGTTCAAGCAGATTCCTTTTGCCGAGAGCATCACCGCCGAAAACCGCGAACTCATAGCGGAGCGCGTCGGGCGCCGGGTAATGCCCGTGGTTCTGACGTCCGATGGTGACTGTGTACAGGATACGACGCTCATCATTGACTACTTCGAAGAGCGCTATCCCGAACCGTCGGTGTATCCGGCCGGCCCGTGGCAGAGGCTCGTTTCCCTCTTGTTCGAGGTTTATGGCGACGAGTGGCTGGTATTGACGGCGATGCACTATCGCTGGCATTTCAAGCGCCAGAATTTGCGCTATGTCCTGAGAAACTTCGGTGACATCATCAAACCTCGCTGGCCGCGTCTGTTGCGGCCAATCGGCGGAATTCCGGTAGCGATATTGTTCGGTACCCTGTACAAGCCCGTCATGGGGCGGACTCGCCGAAATATCGCCGAGATAGAAAAAAGCTACGAGTCGTTTCTCGATGACTTTGATCGGCACCTGGGAGAGTTTCCGTACCTCCTGGGTGACCGGCCCTGCATCGGTGATTTCGGCCTGATCGGGCCGCTCTACGCTCATCTGTATCGAGACCCCTACCCTGGCAGGTTGATGAGGGCGCGCGCTCCCAATGTCGTGAAATGGGTTGAGCGTATGCAACGGCCGGTGAAGTTCGATGGCGATTTTCTTGCTGATGGCCGGGTACCGGAAACCCTCTATCCATTGCTCAAGCGCATGTTCGATGAGCAGATGCCGGTCCTGGTGGATACTATGCGGCGTGTCGGGCGATGGGCCGCGGAGCATCCGGATGCCAGGGGCATTCCTCGTTTCATCGGCAAACACGAATTTTCGCTTGGAAAGGTGAAAGCAACCCGCAACGTCATGCCATTCGCGCAATGGATGTATCAACGGCCACTGGCCCATTACCAGTCCCTCTCAGCCGACGTCAAGGAACGCATAGATCCAATACTGGATGAACTCGGCGGATTAGGCGGGTTGAATGAACCGATTATCGCGCCGCTCAAATTCGATAATTATCGCCTTCGCCTGGACCGCCAGTGAGCAACGTGAATGATCTCAAGCGGTTGATTGAAGGACTGCCGAAAGCGGAACTGCATTTGCATATCGAAGGAACGCTCGAACCCCACATGGTTATCGAACTGGCCAGGCGCAACCAGGTCGATCTTCCCTACAAATCGTCCGAAGAACTGAGCCAGCTTTACGAGTTCAGGGATCTGCAATCTTTCCTGGATCTTTACTACCAGGCAACGGCGGTATTGCAGACGGAACAGGATTTTTTCGATCTGACCTGGGCCTATTTGAAGCGATGCCAGGCTGATCAGGTCGTGCATACGGAAATCTTCTTCGATCCGCAAAGTCACACCAGCCGCGGCGTTCAATTTGCTGTGGTCGTCGAAGGAATTGATCGCGCATTGCAGCAGGCGGGCACCGAGCTGGGCATCAGCAGCCGCCTGATCATGTGCTTCCTGCGCCATCTGCCGGCAGAAGATGCGCTCGAAACCTGGCAGGAGGCGGAGCCTTTTCTGGACAAGATTCATGCTGTGGGCCTCGATTCGTCCGAGCGGGACTTCCCCCCTCATTTGTTCACCGACGTGTTTGCTTTGGCGCGCGAGGCAGGCCTGAAAACCGTCGCCCATGCGGGCGAGGAAGGGCCGCCCGCGTATATTCGTGAAGCGCTGGGTTTATTGCAGGTGTCGCGTATCGATCACGGGGTTCGCATTGCCGAAGACCCGACGCTTGTGGCGGAAGTCGCAGACAGCCAAATTCCCCTCACCGTATGCCCGCTCTCGAACGTGCGTTTGCGTGTCTATGAGACGATGCAGGATCACCCGGTCTTGTCACTGCTGGAACAGGGCTTGCTGGTGACGGTGAATTCTGACGATCCGGCGTATTTCGGCGGCTACGTGAATGACAACTATTTCGCCGTGACAGAAGCGTTGGCACCTTCGCGTGAACAGGTGCTGCAGCTGGCCAGGAACAGTTTTACGGCGAGTTTTCTGGACCAGCCCAGCAAGAATGCTTGGCTGGAGGGAATCGACGCTGTGGAAGAGAAGCTCCGGTAATCAACTTACACGTGCTTCTTCAAGTGATTTCGAGGAAATGTTTCCGCGGTAATTTTGTACGCATAAGAAGTTCATTCGGACGAACAAAGGCACAAGATTGGTCGCACGAACGTGTGTGTGGCGAATTGTAAATCAAGCTGCGACTGTTGGTTGGTAGAGACCTCTGCAACGACTTGTCCCACGGTAGGAATGCAGATCTGCGACTACAATGAATCTGCTCATCGGCTGTGTTCTGGTCTGGGAACCTCTATTCTACTAGTCAACCGAATTTTTATACAGCCTGGACCCTTAGCAGACATTGCGCGCACTTGTGTTGGGCGACGAAATCTGCACATATAGTCAAGACTGAGCGCGAGCGATTGGCGGCTTTGTTGTCCGCAATAGCCTATTTTTTCCTGTTACTAGCGGACCCATTGACGGCTCACCTTTTCGCATAAATCCGGCAGCCCGTGCTGTTTCCATTGTTCAACGATGGCGAACAAATCGGCGACTTCCCTACCGGCGAATAGTCTGCGGTTTGCTTGCTGTCAGGCGTCATTTTCTTCGGCTTTCGATTTTTGCAAGCCTGCCCTCATAATTAAAGGTCAGGACTCTGAGCATGTTCCCTTGGACATAAATCCAGTTGTTGCCTTCCTTTGCCTCCGGCTCTCCGCATTTTTTCAGAACCTCGTACATACCGGCGCTATCCTTGCCACCACCACCATAAATAAGATAGGTGCCGCAGCGTATGGAACGATCAGAAGCAACAGCCTGCATTGCATTAATAGATATGAACAATCCTAATGCGGCAACGAAGGTAAGCTTAGTGGTGTGGAACATCATTGGCTCTCGTTGATTACGGTAATGTAATTGTCAACTCAGGCAACTGCAGAATTCCTGCAGCAATCTGCAATACAGTACCATCTGACAGATCCCGTGCGAGCGCATGAACCGGCGAACGCACTGTCATCTTGCTGGAGCCGCTAATACCTGAGAATCGGCCAGTGCCACCAGTCAGCTTAAATTCCCCGCTGCAATAGCCCTGCATTCCACTGCAGGTTATTTCCGCAAATACCGCATCTTCGGTCGATACTACGATAGTGCAATTGCCGGTAGCCGACGTAGTCTCACTTGTAACGTCAATATCCTGAACGATCGGGCACTGTACAAATGCTTCGTTCAGTGCGCCTTCAGCGGTCTCGACATACATGATGCCTTCTATGGCGCCCAGAAAACGGAGCTTGTCGGTACCGATCGGAAATATTTGTCCTTGTCCTTGCCAGGGAATGACCGCTGAGACAGTGATGGATGTTGCAAATGTCAGGCCGGACCAAGCGCACAGAAACACTATGACCGTCATATATCGAAGTGCCGTTTTTTCTCTCATCATGACTCTGTCGCTCGTCATTGGGTGGACCAAATATCATAACAACAAATGATGGGTCGGGCACGACCAACGCGTACTGTGACCTGGACCGAGTGTCACTCGCACTTGAATGTCTGCTGGTGGCCTATTCTGTTGGTTATAATCAATGCGACAGACAGGAATTGACCCAATATAGCAGCCGCTCACAAAGTAACTCCGAATGCACAGTGTTATCTTCCAGAATTGCGCGGTAATTGTTAGTTATGTGTCAACCTGATCCATTTAAAATTAAGCACATGTAAGCAACCCACACCAGAAGCTACTACATCTGATTGTGTACCTCTGAGAGCCCGATAAATACAGTCAGTTCCGACGTCCGATCTCAAAGTGGTAGAGATTTGTGACGATTGACCATCGATTCCAACGATTTTCCTCCCTCATAAATATTGGGAAGGAGAATCGAAATGAACAAACGCAATCAACTATTGGCTGTCCTCAATGACGTGTTCGGTATGGAGAATATTCTTAAATCCCAATTCCGAAAGGTCGGACAGGACTTCGACGAGAAGACGAACGAGCATATCTTCTACATCGAATACCGGGTTCGTGGGAAAGGTGATCTGATAACGACCCCCCGATTGGCTAAACGGAAGCCGAAAGAGAAACTGAAGGAAACGACACTTCTTCGTGAGTTGATCGACCGGGGGTAATTGTGTACGCCATAGGCTGGTTACTGTCCGGCGTACGGGTTTTCACCTATAGATAACTGTCCAATCTGAACTAAATTTTTAACGAAGTTTTCATATTCGACAAAGGCAAACCCGCCGATTGATGGGGATGGAAAGTACGGGTCCTAACTTCCTCCGAGAAGCCATGAAAGACCTCGCGAATGACCCCAAGATTGCCGGGCTGCCGAACTTAACGAAAGGAGCGTGTGCTATGCAATATCTGGTGACATCAGAGTGGATTGACCCCATGGGTAATGGCGCCTCAGCACCCAAGGAATTCGCCCAGGTTATCGATCAGGCTGTCGTACCAAGCATGGAGGCTTTGGCAAAACTGACTGAGCAGAAGAAAATCCTGGCTGGAGGAGTTCTGTCCGGAGAGAGGGCCGCCACGTTCGTAGTGGAGGCGTCATCAAATGTCGAGGCCACTGAGCTGGTGCAAAGCATACCCTTTTGGGCATTGTGCAAATGGAAAGTAACCCCTCTGGAGAGCTTTCAACATCATGCTGCGTTTGCTAGTCAGTTATCAGAGGGACTCAAGGCAGCGTCATAATTAGGGAACGCGGGCGGGTTCAGGGAGAGATCGTTCTAGTCGCACCGGGTCACGAACGTCGGCTTCTGGCCGTTTTCTGCCCTTCGTTTTCCTAATTTTCGTGTGATCCGAACGACCGCTTCGGGTGCAAGCAGACATTCAGAATCTTGCTGTCGAAAATTGAGCATCGAGCGGCCGGTTCACGCTCCATAGCGGCCACTAGGCTGGTAGGATAGCGAGGGGCCGCTGATGACCCAAAGCAATGGTATGGACTCCTCCTCCCCTAAACGGCATCTAAGTGCCAAACTGGTAAGCGATACCACCAGCTAACGGAAAGGAGGAGTCATCATGAATGCTTAGTCGTGTTGGCGTAGATTTGGCAAAGAATGTTTATCAATTGCACGGTGTTGATCGATCAGGCAAGACGGTGTGGAAGCGGCGCCTCAAGCGTCATCAATGGCTCAAGGTGTTGCTGGATAAAGCAGGGCCGGAGTGTGAGATTGGAATGGAAGCCTGTGCTGGCGCGCATCACTGGGGTCGGGAGTTGCAGTCAAGAAGTTACACAGTGAAGTTGATTCCGCCACAGTTTGTGAAGCCGTACGTGAAAAGTAATAAGAACGATGCCAAGGACGCCGAGGCGATTTGTGAAGCAATGAGCCGACCGAACATGCGCTTTGTGACGGTCAAGCGTGTTGAACAGCAGGATATCCAGGCGACCCACCGCATCCGGGCTGAACTGATCACGCAGCGAACCGCCAAGGCCAACCAGATTCGCGGGCTAGTGGCCGAGTATGGTCTGGTGGCACCGAAGCATTTGAGTTCACTTCGTGCTGCGATCCCGTGCTGGTTGGAAGATGCGGAGAACGGTCTGACGGTTAACTTCCGCACCCTGTTGCAGGGTGTGTGGAACGACTTGCTAGGGTTAGATGATCGCGTGTGCGAGATGGATCAGGTCATCAGGCGATTGGCTGAGAACAACGAAGACTGTGTGCGATTGCAGCAGATACGTGGTGTGGGTCCGATGATATCTACGGCGATGATCGCCACGCTCGGAGATGCCAGGCAGTATCACAAGGGACGGCAGATGGCCGCAGCTATTGGGATCACGCCCAAACAACACAGCTCCGGGGATAGAGATCGCCTGCTCGGCATTAGTAAACGCGGTGATGTTTATCTGCGCACGCTGATGATCCACGGCGCCAGAGCGGTGGTCGCCCGGGCAAAATACAAAGACGACCGGCTCAGTCGCTGGGTGACTAATATCGCGACCAGAAAGCATCCGAACGTCGCTGCAGTTGCCTTGGCTAACAAGACCGCACGCATGGCCTGGGCTATGCTGCGCAACAAGACTGATTACGATCCTGACTTTGCAATGAGCTGAGACAGGACACTTAAAGGAGACCCTCCAAGACGATTGCTAAAGCAAACTGAATGATGGCAAACAGGTTAGACCGGCGTCAGCTAAACCCGGTAATGTCCACGTACGTAAAGTACGACAAAGCGATTGGGAGCTGGCGCGCGAATAAACCATTATGGCCCGGCATCAACGTATAAATGCCAACTTATGAGGCCGAATATACGTATGCACTCGTGCCATGTCTGCCAGATACAGATTGCTTGCAAATGAGGGGGAGTCCATATACGGACATGCTTGCACGTGCTGAGAAAGCCAAATCTTGAGTTGGTTTGAGAGGCGTACTATGAAATCTATCAACTGGAAAGATATTGCCGAGTTGCTCGGGACAGCTGCAATATTGTTCGGACTATTTCTGGTATACGAAGAAATCCGGCAAAATAGCGTGATGGCACGAGCTGAAATGAGTTCCGAGACGAATAAAAACCTGTTCGCACTGGATCAGCTAGTTTTAGATCCTGATTTAGCCAGCGCATACCTCAAATCTCTGGACGATCCGGAAAACCTTACTAAGGTCGAGCGGATGCAAGTAAATACGATATTGCAGAACGTATTGCTCCAATATGAACGTGAGTGCTATTACCGAAACATCGGTGTTTTCAGCGAGTGTGAAAGCATTCCGCGGACCACAGCACTGAAGTACTTTGGAAGCAGGTACGGTCGAGCGTTCTGGAAAACCGTGCGAAATAATATGGTACGCCCATACATTGCGAAGATTATCGATAAAGTGCTAGCCGAAACATCGGAGAACAATATCTATTCACAAATCGACACTGGCGTATTAGAAAATTTGGCCGATCCGTAGTTGCGCGACCGCTTTTGGCGTGCGCCGTGTTAAGGCGGCGCTTTCCCAGTGGGTGCAAGTCCCACCCGGCAATCTGCTCCAGCCGGAAGCAACCGGAGCAACTGTGGAGGTAACAAAGTG
>Ga0255058_10000707_pt1 | contig 19278 bp, 16 predicted proteins | sample Cases_109_9_MG_FD_188637 | JGI IMG/M metagenome (GOLD analysis project Ga0255058, IMG submission 188637) | Seawater microbial communities from Amundsen Gulf, Northwest Territories, Canada - Cases_109_9 | ecosystem: Environmental > Aquatic > Marine > Gulf | place: Canada: Northwest Territories... | reverse complement strand
CGCGGCCAAGTCGTCGGGGTGAATCTCTATCCGCGCGTCCGGCGCGATCGCGTGCAATGCCCGCGAGCGCCGTGTCATCGTCCCCGTGTGCCAGTGCTCGAGCAGCCGGCCCGTGTTGAGGATGAACGGATACTCGTCGTCCGGCGGCTCCGCGGCCGGCGTGAATTCAGCCGGCACGAAACGCCCCAGCCCGTCGGGCGTCGGAAACGTGTCGCCGAACAGCACTTGCGTGCCGTCCGTCTCCAGATCGGGGCAGGGCCACAGCTTTCCGGTGAGCCCCAGGTTCTCGTGCGTCAGCCCGGCGTAGGAAGGGGAGAGCGACGTCATCTCGTCGAACACGTCCGAGGACGAGGCGTAGCTCATCGGGTATCCGCACGCGGTCGACAGCTCGGATATGATTTTCCAGTCCTCGCGCGCCGAGCCCGGCGGCTGGAGGGCCTTCCGACCCACCTGTACGCGGCGATCGGTGTTGGTGTACGTGCCGACCTTCTCGAGCTTCGTGGTGGCCGGAAGGATGACGTCGGCGAACTCCGCCGTCTCCGTGAGGAAGATGTCCTGCACGACCAGGAAGTCGAGGTTGGCGAGCGCCTTGCGGATCTTGTTCAGGTTCGGGTCCGAGAGGAAGGGGTTCTCGCCCATCATGTACATCCCCTTGATGTCACCGGCGAGTGCCTCCCCCATGATCTCGACGACCGTCAGTCCCGGGTTCGGATCCAGCTCGGCGCCCCACGCGGCCTCGAACTTCGCCCGCACCTCCGGGTCGCCGACCTTCTGATAGTCGGGGTAGACGATCGGGATGAGCCCGGCGTCCGAGGCGCCCTGCACGTTGTTCTGGCCGCGCAGCGGATGGAGGCCCGTGCCCGGCTTCCCCACGTTCCCGGTCATCATCATCAAGGCGATGAGGCAGCGGGCGTTGTCGGTGCCGTGCACGCTCTGGGCGATGCCCATGCCCCAGAACACCATCGCCGTCTTCGCCTCGCCGAACAGGCGCGCCACGCGTCGGATGTCGTCGGCCGGCACCCCGCAGATTTCTGCCACCATCTCGGGGTCGTACCTGGAGACGAGCTCCTTCAACGACTCGAAGTCCTTCGTGCGGTTGGCGATGAACTCACGATCGACCAGGTCCTCCTCGATGAGCACGTTCATCACGGCGTTGTAGAACGCGACGTCCGTGCCCGGGCGGAGCTGGATGAACATCTCGGCGTGGTCGGCTATGTCGATGCGGCGCGGCTCGACCAGGATGATCTTCGTCTTCCCCTCTCTGACCGCCTGCTTCATGAACGTGGCGGCGACCGGGTGATTGTCGGTCGGGTTCGAACCCGTGATGAGAGCGACCTCGGCGTTCCCCACGTCGCCGAACACGTTGGTTACGGCACCCGACCCGATCCCCTCGAGAAGTGCGGCCACCGACGACGCGTGGCACAGGCGGGTGCAGTGGTCGATGTTGTTCGTCCCGAAGCCCGCCCGGATCATCTTCTGGAACAGGTACGCTTCCTCGTTGCTGCACTTGGCGCTGCCGAAGCCGGCCATCGCCGAGGAACCGTGCTCATCCTTGATCTCGCGCAGGCGCCGGCCGGCCAGCTCGATCGCCTCTTCCCACGTGGCCTCGCGGAAATGCGGCAGCACGTGCTCGTAGTCCACGAGCCCACCCGGACGTCTTCGCTTCTTCGAGTCCGATTGCTCGACTTCGGGAGACAGCGGCCCCTTCGGATACGCCGAATCGCGCCGGATGAGCGGTACGGTGAGGCGCTGCGGATGGTGCGCGTAGTCGAAGCCGTATCGCCCCTTCACGCACAGTCGCTCGTGGTTCACGGGGCTGGCGCGCCCGTCCGCGTACACGACCCGGTTCTGCTCCTCGTCCACGTAGTACGTGATCGCGCAGCCGACGCCGCAGTACGGGCATACCGAGTCCACCTGCTTGAGCTCGGAATGCGGCTTCGGGGCCGTCGTTATCAATTCGTCAACCAGCTGCACAAGGGAGAGGGCGCCCGTCGGACACACCTTCTCGCACTCCCCGCACGCGACACACGTGCTGACACCCATCGGGACGTCGAGGTCGAAGCCGATGCGGGTCGCGTAGCCCTTTCCGGTGCGGCCGATGACCGCGTTCACCTGCACGTCGTCGCACGCCCGGATGCACCGGTCACACAGGATGCACGCCTGGTGATCCACCCGAATCACGGGCGACGACCGGTCGATCGGGCGTCCGTTGCCCGACGGAATGCCGGCCACCGACTCCGTGCGAGCGTCGCCGCCGTCAGCTGCGGGAGGCCACTCGACCCCGTATTCCGCGGCCAGGGCCAGCAGCTCGTCCCCGTGCGTCTTCGATCCCGACTCGGCGTCGGCGGGATAGTCGGAGAGCAGCAGCTCGACGAGGCCCTTCCGGCACGCGTCGATCTTCTCGTTCCGGGTGGTGACGTTCATCCCGTCCGACGCTTCGCGCACGCACGATGCCGCGAGCTTGTTCTCACCCACGTCTACCAGGCACACCCGGCATACACCGACGGGCTGGAGGCGCGGGTCGTGGCACAGGACGGGGATCTCGACTCCGGCCGCTCGCGCCGCATCCCAGATCGTGGTGCCGGCTGGAACCTCGACCTCGCGGCCGTCGATCGTGAGGCGGATCGTCTCCGTGGCGACGCTCATCGCTCAGCTCCCCGACGCATCGGGACTTCTTCCGGCCAGTGCTTCGCCACCGAGATCAACGGATTCAGGGCCACGTAGCCCAGGCCGCAGATGGAGGTCTCCGTGAGGAGCAGGTTGAGCTTGTCGATCACGTCCATGTCGATGGGCTCGCCGGTCTCGGCCGCCCGCTCCAGGAGGGCGGTGGCCTTTTCCGTCCCGTCCCGGCACGGTACGCACTTGCCGCACGACTCGTTACGGAAGAAACGGACGATGTTGGCGGCCAGCGGCAGGAGCGGCGTGCCTTCGGCCACGACGACCAGGGCGCCGGAGCCCATCATGCTGCCCGCATCGGCCAGGGCGCCGAAATCCATCGGCGTGTCCACGAGGTCGGCCGGGAGGAAGTTCGACGACGCGCCGCCGGGGGCGAACGCCTTGAGCGCCCGGCCACCGCTCACCCCGCCCGCCATGTCGATCAGGTCGGCTACCGTCGTGCCCATCGGGATCTCGTATACGGCCGGCTTCTCGACGTGACCCGAGACCGCGACGAACTTGAGGCCCGCGCACCCGTTCACGCCGTGCGCCGTCCACCAGTCCGCGCTCTCCGACCCGATGGCCGCTGCGTGCGCGAAGGTCTCGACGTTGTTCATCAGCGTGGGCAGTCCGTACAGGCCCTTCTGCCCCGGGAAAGGCGGCTTGTTGCGGGGCTCGCCACGCCGATCCTCGAGCGCCTCGAGCAGCGCGGTCTCCTCGCCCAGGATGTAGCCGCCCGGCGAGATGAACACGTCCACGTCGAAGTCGAACCCGCTGCCCAGGATGTCGTCACCCAGCCACCCGATGTCACGGGCGCGGGCGATCTCGTCCTCCAGGGAGGTGCGGGCGTCCTCGTATTCGTGACGCAGGTAAACGATGCCGCGCGAGGATCCGACCACGAGGCCGGCCAGCATCATCCCTTCGATGACGAGGTGGGGAAGGTCCTCCAGGATCACCCGGTCCTTGAACGTGCCGGGCTCGCTCTCGTCCGCGTTGCACACTACGTACTTCGGAGTCGCCGCCTCGCCGCGCACCAGCTTCCACTTGAGGCCCGTGGGGAAGCCGGCGCCTCCCATCCCCCGTAGTCCACTTTTCTCCAGCTCGGCGATCAGCCGCGCGGCGACCGCGTCCGGGTCGTCCTGCGCGAGCGCCATTCGAATGCCCTCGTAGGCGCTCTCGGCATCGCCGTGCGGATCGGTCTTCCAGATCCGGTGCGGCTTGATCTCGCGCTTCGGTCCGCCCCCGCGGATCAATTCGACCACGGCGTCCAGGTCGGACGCCCGCACGGGCACTCTGTTGATTCGCACGCCGGGCGCCTGCTCGCAGCACCCGAGGCAGGACTCTTCCTCGACCTCCACGTCGTCGCGATCTGCGAGCGCCTCGCTCAGCCTGCCGGCGAGCCCATCGGCGCCGGCCAGGTGGCAGCTCATGTCGCGGCAAACTGACACCGTGATCGGGGCGGGCGGTGTCGTGCGGAAATGCGGATAGAAGGAGACGAGCTCCTGCAGCCGATACAGGGGGACGATGAGGCGCCCGGCCAGCTCGCGAAGGTCGTCCTTGCTCAGGTGACCCCGCTCGGCCTGGAGCGCTTCGAGTTCGTGGATCAGGCTCATGAAACCCATCCGTAAGGAGATGCCGCGGGCTGCGCAAATCAGTGTGAACCGCCAAACTAGGAAGTAGCGGGCGGGACCACAAACGACGCAACCGTTTCCGAGAAGGTCGTGTCTGACGGGTAGAAGGCGCCGGAAAAGCTCCGGCGGAGAACCTGAAGGGCGACGACAGGAAGAGCTCTGGCGAGTGAACGACTCACAGCTTCTGGCGAAGGTGCGAGCGGGAGATCCCGCGGCCGAACGCGCCCTGTACGACGCCCACGTGGACCGGGTTTACGGGCTCGCGTACCGCATGACGGGCGACGAGACGCTGGCCCAGGACTTCACGCAGGACGCTTTCATTCGTGCCTTCAACAAGCTGCACACGTTTCGGGGCGATTCGGCCCTGTCCACGTGGATGCACACGGTGACGACCTCGGTGGTCCTGAACGGGTTGAGAAAAGTGAAGAAGTTCCGCACGTCTGAAATCGATCTCGAGAGGGCCAGGGCGGTCGCGGGCGACAAACGCCGCGCCGAGCCCGACCTCCGGGATCGACTGAGGCAGGCGATCGATGGCCTGCCCGACGGATACCGGACCGTCTTCGTGATGCACGATATTGAGGGTTACACACACGACGAGATCGCCGGCGCACTCGGTGTCGCGACCGGCACGTCGAAGGCCCAGCTCTCACGGGCCAGAGCGAAGCTCCGCGTCGAACTCGCGGACTTCGCGGAGGAAGTAGTGGCATGAACGACCAGCATGACAACGACCAGCTCGGCGAGACCGAGATGGACCGTTTCGACGCAGGTGTGGCGAAGGCGGCGAGGGAGACGTACCACACGCCGCCCGAGACTCCGCGCGACGAGATGTGGGCCGTAGTCCAGGCGGCGCGAGCCGCGGCCAGGGACGGCGGCGACGTGGACGTGGTGCCGATCCGGCGCTTCCGGCCTCAGCCCTGGTGGGCGGCGGTCGCGGCTGCGCTGGTGATCGGCGTGGTCCTGGGACGCGGGACGCTCGGTGGCGGTCCGGACGGGGCTGTGATGATCGCGGATGGTACCACGGACACACCGGCCACAGTGGATGGCGCTCGCCCGGCCCGGACGCCGACAGGGGCCGCCAACGTGGTGCCGCGCTCGTACCGCGTGGCCGCGGCCCGGCACCTCAACCGCACCGAGGACTTCCTGACGATGTTCCGGGTGGATGCCCGCTTGGACCAGCTCGACGTGGACCTGGGGACCTGGGCGAAGCGGCTTCTGACGGACACGCGCCTGCTGCTCGACTCGCCGGCCGGCCGCGACCCCGAGCTCCGGATGCTGTTCGGCGACCTGGAGCTGGTGCTGGCGCAGATCGTCCAGCTGCGGGCGGGCGATCCGACCGAAGTGGAGATCATCGACGAAGGATTGGAATCCAGTCAGCTGCTGTTCCGGCTCAAGGCCGCCCAGGCGACCGCGCCGGCGATGGTGGGACTGTAAGAAGGTCAACGGGAAGAGGAGACGAACGATGTCGAAGAAGATGATGAAGGGATCGGGGGCTCTGCTCTGCCTGGCAGTCCTGTTCTTGCCGGGACGTGCGATCGGGCAGGACGAGACACAGGTGGCGCAGCTGACGTACCAGATGGCCCAGCTCACGGACCAGGCGGCCGCCATGGAGGACACGATTTACCGGGCGGCGCGCCGGGCTCTCAACGAATCGCAATACCGCCGGGCGATCGAACTGTTCGAGCAGGCGCTCGACGAGGAGCCCGAGTACTCGGCCGAGGCGCTTTACTACCAGGCGCTCTCCTACTACCGCATGGGCGGCCGGAGCAATTACGACCGCGCCCTGGGCAAGCTCGAAGCCCAGATGAACCGGTATCCGGATGCTGCGTCGTACGGCGATGCTGAAGAGCTGATGGTCCGGATCGAGGGTGAGCTGGCGCGACGTGGTGACGCTCATGCGGCCGAGAGACTGGCCCGGGAAGCGGACCGGCTCGGTTGGGAGGCAGACCAGGAGGTCGAGCACGCGGCCGAGCGCGAGGCCGAGATCAAAGCCATGGCCCTGCACGCTCTGATCCAGGCGGATCCCGAGAAGGCGATCCCTTACCTGTCGAAGGTGCTGCAGAACCGGACGCCAGAGACCGCCGAGCTCCGCGGCCAGGCCGTGTTCATCCTCGGCCAGCACGAGTCCGACGAGACGCTCGACCTCATGCTCGACGTGGTACGGAACGATCCGGACCCGGAGGTGAAGGCGCACGCGGCCTTCTGGCTCTCACAGGTCGACGATCCACGGGCGATCGACGCCACGATCGAGATCCTGAACGATCCGACCCTGGACGAGGACCTGAAGGGACAAGCGGTCTTCGCTCTCGGGCAGACGGACGATCCGCGCGCCGGCCAGATCCTCAGGGATTACGCGTCGCGCTCTGATGTGGATCCGGAGGTGCGTGGCATGGCGGTGCACGGGCTCGCCCAGCGTCCGTCACAGGAGAACGCGGCGCTCCTCAAGCAGCTGTTCAACGATGTCGACGATCCCGAAGTGCGGGAACAGATCCTGTTCGCCCTGACGCAGATGCCGGGTGCGGTGGACGGTGACTGGCTGCTCGCGATCTTCAGCGATCCGAACGAGGAGCCCGAGGTGCGCGAGATGGCCCTGTTCATGGCGGGGCAGAGCGGCAACGTGGACGCCCGGGTCCTGGGACAGATGTACGACAGCACCGATGACACGGAGATGAAAGAGCACATCCTGTTCACGCTGACACAGGTCGACAGCGACGCGGCGTTCGAGAAGATGCTCGACATCGCCCGCACCGAGGAAGATCCGGAGCTGCGCGAGCACGCGATCTTCTGGATCGGCCAGTCCGGCGATCCGCGGGCTCAGGACGTGCTGCTCGAGATCCTGGACCAGTAGAGCGAGATTTCTGTTACGGCATCAGCACACGCGCCGGCCGCGCGGAGCAGTCGATCATTGGACTGTTCTCGGCCGGCGCGTAAATCCCAGGCTGGATGTCGGGCGACAGGCAGCGGCCGCGGCCCGTCGGATCGTTGAACCGGGTGGTCCCCGTGCCGAGCTGCCCGTACTCGTTGGACCCCCAGCAGTAGACGTGCCCGTCCGACGTCCGGGCGCAGGTATGGTTCGCGCCGGCCGTGATCTCGACGACCCGGCGTCCCTCCTGTGAATCGAGCGGCGACCAGGCGGCCAGCACGACGATGGCCGCGGTCACCAGTCCTACCAGGCCGAGCTTTCGCTCTCGTCGCCGATCGCGCTCCAGGTCCGCGACCCTCAGTTCCAGTTGCTCTCTCCGGTGCTCCGTCATGTGTCCCTCCGTCTGTTGGCCTCGTGTCGCGACGGCACCTTCCCCGGGGTGGAGAGCCATTCAGCAACCTGCTATAGCTCGACCGTCAGGCTGGCGCCGATCCACTTCTCGTCGATGGTGCGGAACTGTCCCAAGGGGGACGGCCCGTCGTGGAACTCGGCGTTCAGCAGCAGGCGCACCGTCTTGATCCGGAAAGCGGCTCCGGCCATCACGTGGGAGGCGATGCGCTCGGTGAATTCGGTGATTTCGAAGTCCGCGGCCGCGAACGGAGCAATCTGCTTGTCGCCCCATCGGGTCGGGTCCCACTCGGCCCCGAACCGGAAGGCCCACTTCTCGACGGTGGTGAAGAGGACGAACGGATCGCCCGGATCGCCCGTGCCCGTGAAGTCTTCGCTTCGGCCCAGATTGAGGTCGCCGCCCACGTAGAGCCGTCCGTCGAACCCGGGGCGAACGCCGAGCAGCAGCTCGAGCCCCTCGCGCGACACCTGGAATACGGGCTGCGGATTGTCGTCCAGGTAGTCGTCTCCGAAGTGCGAGCTGACGTGCAGGAGGGTGAGCCGGACATCCCACATCCCGTACCGGATCCCGAGCGGCACGCCCACTCGGTAGTCCGTTCCGATCTGCTCTTTTTCGATGGATTCCATGAAGAAGCGGGAGAACACGCCCACCTCGAACCCGAGGTCGATGGCGGGCCGGCCTGGCGCCTCGTCCTGGAACCGGACGACTGGAATCCGCACGCCCACCGCGACCTGGGCCTCGAGATTGCTCCCGTCGATGCTGTCATCGATATCGCGTTCCGTGACGAAGAGCCCTCCACCGAGCCGGACCTCGAGCGGAGCGGCCCGGAGCGGCGCCACGACGAATACTCCCGGAAACCAATCCGTGCGCGACCCGTCGTCGTCTGCGTCTCCCGATCCCTCCTGCGCCAGCACCGGCTCGGGCAGGAGCACCAGGAGAAAGGCCCAGGCGATCGCGCGTGGGGTCCATTTCATGTGTCGCTCGCGTTTTTCGCTCGAATGATCGGTGTTCCCTTGTGTGAGGCGCGGAATCTGAGAAGAATCATGGAGAGGCACAACGCGTGTCCAATAATTGCCGGCGCGTCGACCGAGATCTTCGTGGTCTCCTTACTTGACCGCGTCAGCGAACAGTTCCTGGACGGCCTCCGGGAGTCAAGGGAATCGAGCGGAGGAGAATTCGTGACCCATCGGAATCTGGACATTCGGCTCATCCGCGCCCTGCAGACGGACGCCCGCCGATCCAACCGCCAACTCGCCGAGGAGCTCGGTGTGGCGGCGAGCACGGTGGGGCACAGGCTGAAGGACCTCGAGGAGCGCGGAGTGATCCGCGGTTACCGACCCTTGATCGACTACCGGGCCCTCGGGCTCGGACTCGTGGCGATCACCCGCATCAAGGCGCGCGGCGAAGCGCTTCCCAACATCATCCGATCGTTGATCGAGCATCCCCACCTCACGCACGTGTACGAGATCACGGGCGAGTTCGACGTCATGGTCATCGGCAGGTTCGCGGATGAATCGCAGATGAACCGGGAGATCAAGAGCATGCTCGGTCTGCCGGGGATCGAAGGCACGAACACGTCGGTCGTCCTCGACACCCCGAAGGAGCAGCTCGACGTGGAGCTTGCGCTCGGGTGAAACGACGGATCGACGCTTCGGACCTCGACCGCCTCAACCTTGAGGTCATCGCCTGCCGGCGTTGCCCCCGGCTCGTGGAGTGGCGCGAGGAGGTCGCGCGCACCAAGCGGGCATCCTACGCGGAGGACGACTATTGGGGCCGCCCCGTCCCCTCATTCGGCGATCCGGCGGCCAGGATACTGATCGTCGGCCTCGCCCCGGGCGCGCACGGAGCGAACCGCACGGGCCGGATGTTCACGGGCGATCGTTCCGGCGAATGGCTGTACGGGGCCCTCCACCGCGCCGGCCTCGCTACCCGTCCGGACTCCGTGTGGCGCGACGACGGCCTCGAGCTCCGAAATGCCTGGCTCACCGCCGCCGTGCGTTGCGTGCCGCCCGCCAACAAGCCGACCGTTGCCGAACGCGACACCTGCCGACCCTTCCTTGCGCGCGAGGTCCGGGCGCTCGCTGACCTGCGGGCGATCGTGTCCCTGGGTGGGTTCGCGTGGGACGCGATCCTGAGAGTGCTGCGGGGGCTGGGATACACGGTCCCCTCGCCGAAGCCAAAGTTCGGGCACGGGGCCGAGGTGGAGATCGGGGCACCGCCTGATTCACCTGGAGGCCAGACCTTGATCGGCTCCTACCACCCGAGCCAGCAGAACACGTTCACCGGCCGGCTCACGCGGGAGATGTTCGACGCGGTGTGGGAGAGGGTGGTGGAGGTCGCAGGCTGAACGCGCAGGCTGAGCATGCAGCCTGAGAGGTCTGCGACGGCACTCGTCAGCGCCAGCGGAACCTGGCGGTCAGGGCTTCCTCAGCGATGTCGTCCCACGGATCGTCCGGGCTGAGGGGAGCCGCCCGGTAGATCCAGGAGAGGCCGGTCGGGCCGACATACTCGTCCACACGGGCGTAGATCGGGTCAGACAGCACCTCCTCCAGCGAGGCGATCGTGAACCCGTCGGCCTCCAGCACATCCAGTACCTCCCCGATGTGACGCGCCGCGATCGCGTTCGCGTGCAGCAGCAGGACGTGGTCCACTTCGCGTCCGAACTTGTCGCGTCCGGTGGCGCGGAAATGATCCGCGGCCTCGCGCAGGTGGCCGACGTATGCCTCGACGATGGCGGCCTCCTCGGCCTCATCTCTCTCCCGCATCGCGATGTCGTACGCGCGGGCCAGCAGCCACTCGGAGTTGTCGATCGTGACGTGGGCGTTGGCGTAGCCCCATCGTTGCAGCGTGTGCGCCACGGAGTCGCGTATCGCTCGATCATCGCTTTGATGAAGCATCGGATACCGGAACCACCGCACCGGGCCACCCACGACCTCGCGTACGGCTGCGTCGCACCGCCGGACGTCTGCCAGCCACTCGTCCACGGGGGTGGAGTTGAGATCCTGATGAGAGAAAGAGTGGTTGCCGAGCTCCATTCCCGCGTCGAGCCACTTCCGGAGGAACGATGCTCCGTCCCGGATTTCCCGGCAGGTCACCAGTCCGGTGGCGGGGACGCCGCGCGCGGTGAGGGTCGCCAGCAGGGTGTCCGTGAGGCCAGCGATCTCGGCGTCGGAGTAGCCGGGCCCGTTCCATGGCAGGTCGTCGAACGTGATCGCGACCCGCGGGCTCGGCCTGGCGGCAGCCTCGTTCAGATCCTCCGGGAGAACCACCTGCGACATGACGATCGCCGAGAACGCCACGGTGTAAAGGACGATGGCGAGGTACGGCCACCCGATTGCGAGCAGCCGGCTCACACGGCCGCGGCCCTCGGCGGTGCGAGCGTCCGCGGGCACGTCAGTCAATCCGCCGGATCCTGAGGCTGAGGATCACCGGTTCTCGTCCTTCCCGATACGGTTGATTCCGGCGATCAGAGGGGCGTGCATCTCCCATTCGAAGCGAGGGATGCTACCTTTAACCATCTCAAATATGTGGTCGGTCGCCACGGCGACCTCTTTGGTGAATTCGAGCGATGTCGGCACGTTTGCCTCCGGCTACGTCTACCGGCGAAAGAACTCGCACATAGTACCCGGGTGGGAAAGGATCGTCACGCTCCCCCGGGCGCGGTCCTGAAAGAGATCTCGAAGCCCATGAATCGACAGTCGGCTGTGGCCATGATCGAGACTCTTCGCGAGCAGATCCGCCGTCACGACCACCTGTACTACGTGCTGGACTCTCCGGAGCTGTCGGACGCGGAATACGATGCCCTGTTCCGCGAGTTGCAGGTTCAGGAAGATATCTTCCCCGATCTGCGGACGCCCGATTCGCCCACCCAGCGTGTGGGGGGCGAGCCGCTCAGTTCGTTCCCGACCGTGCAGCACGAAGCCCCGATGCTGAGCCTCGACTCCGACCAGACGGAGGAGGCGCTGCGGAGGTTCACCGACCGGGTGGAGCGCGGGGTCGACAATCCAGCGCGCGTGGCCTGGGTCGTGGAGCCGAAGCTCGACGGGCTGTCGATCGAGCTGCTGTACGAGAACGGCCTCCTGATCCGGGCGTCCACGCGGGGCGACGGTGTGCGGGGCGAGGGAATCACGGAGAACGCCCGCACGATCCGCTCGATTCCGCTGCGGTTGTTCGACGAGGCCCGACCGGTTCCCGTCCGACTCGCCGTGCGGGGCGAAGTGATCATCCGGGTGGACGCGTTCGATGCCCTGAACGAGCGCCTGATCTCTGAAGAGCGACCGCCGTTTGCCAACCCGCGCAACGCGGCGGCTGGCTCGCTGCGCCAGCTCGACCCGCGAATCACGGCGTCCCGACCTCTTGAGGTTTACGCTTACGACGTGCTCGCCAGCTCGGGGCTCGACGTCGCGACGCAGTGGGAGACGCTGGGGGCGCTCCGCGACTGGGGATTCCTGGTGAACGAGTACCCGGAGCGCGCCGCTGACGCCGAGGGGATCCTGGCGTACCACGCGCGTCTCGATGCCCAGCGCGACGAGCTTCCGTTCGAGATCGACGGCGTCGTGATCAAGCTGGACGATCTGACCTCCAGGGAGGAGCTGGGCTTCACGTCGCGCCATCCGCGGTGGGCGTTCGCATTCAAGTTCCCGCCGCAGGTGGAGCAGACCCGGATCGAGCGTATCCTGGCGAGTGTCGGGAGGACGGGTGTCGTCACTCCGGTGGCCGTCATGGAGCCCGTGAACATCGGCGGGGTGACCGTCACCCGGGCATCGCTCCACAACCGGGAGGAGCTGGCGCGGAAAGACGTGCGGCCCGGTGACCTGGTGCGGGTACAACGCGCGGGCGACGTGATTCCCCAGGTCATGGGCCGAATCGAGGAGTTGGACCGTGAGCGCGGGAGGGTCTTCCGGATGCCCGCGACCTGCCCCTCGTGCGACACGGAGCTTCTGGAGCGCGGGCCGTTCACCGTGTGCCCGAACAGCTTCGGCTGCCGGGCACAGCTCAAGGGACGCATCCAGTATTTCGGCTCTCGCGGAGCGCTCGACATCGAGGGCCTCGGCGAGGAGACCGCCCAACTGCTCGTGGACGAGGGTCTGGTGGAGCGTCTCCCCGACCTGCTGGACCTGACGGCCGAACAGCTGGTCGAGCTCGAGGGATTCGCAGAGATCTCGGCCGGCAAGTTGGTCGCCGCAATCGAGGCGGCGTCGAAGCCCGAGCTGTACCGATTCGTGGCGGCCCTCGGGATTCCGGAGGTCGGTGGCGCCGTGTCCCGTTCCCTGGCCCGGCACTTCGGAACGCTGGACGCCATCATCGCGGCGGATGAGGATGCGTTGACGGACGTGGAAGGCGTCGGGCCCATCATGGCGGCCCGGATCGTGGCGTTCTTCGTCGAGCCGCACAACGCCGAGAACGTGGCACGCCTGACGGAGCGCATGCAGGTGCAGGCCGCCGAGGCCGCGCTTGTCGGCGGTGCACTCGAGGGAAAGACATTCGTGTTCACCGGCGGCATGGAGAACATGAGCCGGAGCGACGCGAAGAAGAAAGCCGAGGCCCTGGGGGCGAGGGTCACGGGCTCGGTGAGCAAGAAGACGGACTACGTCGTGGCAGGGGCGGATCCGGGGTCGAAACTGGATAAGGCGAACGAGCTGGGGGTCACGGTACTGGACGAGGCGGGCTTCCTCGCGCTGCTCGAGGAGGTGGGCGAGTGAGTCAGAAGCGACCCGCCTCCGGGGACGGAAAGTAGTCATGGAGAACATCGAGATCGCGGCCATCCTCAACGAAATGGCCGACCTGCTGGAGATCCAGGGCGAGACGAATCCCTTCCGCATTCGCGCTTACCGCAATGCCGTCTACATGGTGCAGGAAAGCCCTGACCCGATTCGGAAGATCGTGGAGGAGGGGGCCGACCTCACCGAGCTCCCGGCGATCGGAAAGGACATGGCGTCCCACATCACGGAGCTCGTGACCACGGGCCGGCTTTCGATCCTGGACGAGATCGCCCGTGAGGTGCCGCGATCCCTGGTTCAACTGACCCGCCTTCCCGGAGTGGGGCCGAAGAAGGTCCGGAAGCTGTGGGACGAGCTGGACATCACGACGATAGACGATCTGGCGAAGGCTGCCGCCGCGGGACGGATCGCAGAGCTCGAAGGGTTCGGCAAGAAGAGCGAGGAGAAGATCCTCGAGGCGATCGAGCGTCACAAGAAGCGCTCGGGCCGGTTCCGGATTTCGGCGGCCGACGCCCTGGTGCTGCCGCTGCTCGAGTACCTGCTCCAGGACAAGCGCGTGGAGCGGCTGGAAGTGGCGGGAAGCTACCGGCGCCGCCAGGAAACCGTGGGCGACATCGACCTCCTGGCGATCTCCTCCGAACCGGGACCGGTGATGGACCGGTTCACCTCGTTTCCGAACGTACGATCGGTCGAGAAGTCGGGCGACACGCGGGGCACCGTGATCCTCAGCTCGGACCTCCAGGTGGACCTGCGGATCCTGCCCGCCGAGAGCTACGGCTCGGCCCTCGTCTACTTCACGGGGAACAAGGAGCACAACGTCGAGCTCCGGAAGCGGGCCCTGCAGCGTGGGCTCAGCGTGTCCGAGTACGGGGTGTTCGAGCTGGCCGAGGAAGGGGAGGGTGATCAGAGCACGACCGGCCGCGACCTTGGCGAGCGCGTGGCGGGCCGGACGGAGGAGGAGGTATATGCCGCGGTCGGGCTTCCGTGGATCACGCCGGAGCTGCGGACAAACCGCGGCGAGCTTGCCGCCGCGGAAAACGGCGAGCTTCCCGACCTCATCCAGCTGGGCGACATGCGCGGTGACCTCCAGATGCACTCCACGTGGTCGGACGGGAAGAACACGATCGAGGAAATGCTGACGGCGTGCGCCGCGAAGGGCTACGAGTACATGGCGCTGACGGACCACTCGAAGGCTCTCGCCATGACGGGCGGCCTCGACGCCGCGAAGCTCCGCGAGCAGTGGAAGGAGATAGAAGAGGTCGCTGCCCGGCATCCCGAGATCCGTTTCCTCCGCAGCCAGGAGGTGGACATCCTGGCCGATGGCACGCTCGACACCGAGGACGAGATGCTGGAGCAGCTCGACCTGGTAGTGATCGCCGTCCACTCGCGTTTCGACCTGCCGCCGGCACAACAGACGGAGCGCCTGCTGAAGGCGATTCGGCACCCGCTCGTCAACATCGTGGCCCACCCGACGGGACGGATCATCAACCGGCGCGACCCGTTCGACTTTGCGCTCGACGAGGTCCTGGCCTGCGCCGCGGAGCACGGGGTGGCGATGGAGCTCAACGCCCACCCGCACCGGCTCGACCTGCGGGACATTGACCTGATGGCGGCGAAGAAGCGCGGCGTGAAGATCGTGATCAGCACGGACGCGCACTCGATCGCCGACCTCGACCTGATGTCGTACGGGGTCGAGCAGGCCCGGCGCGCCTGGCTCGAGCCGGTCGACGTGCTGAACACCCTGCCAGCTGGAGACCTGCTGGCCGCATTGGCGAAGGACTGACCCCGCTTGGAAGGCCTGTCGCTCGCGGGCAGTGCGGGTGCCGACTCCGCACTCCGGACACGCCGGGCCGTTTTGTGGGTGATCGCGATCGCGACCCTCGTCAGACTCTGGTTCGCGGCCGCTATGGAGCTCGGAAACGACGAGGTCTATTACTGGGCCTACGCCGCATTCCCCGACTGGAGTCACTTCGATCATCCGCCGATGGTGGGATGGATCATCCAGCTGTTCACCCTGAACCTCCGCCTCGACTCCGAGGTGTTTATCCGCCTCGCCGCTGTCGTGAGCGCGGCGATCGCGACGTGGCTGATGTACGTGATCGGTCGCCGGCTTGGGGGCGAGAGAGCGGGACTGTTCGCCGCAATCCTTCATACTTCGACCGTGTACGGCTCGGTCCTGGCGGGAATCGTCATCCTTCCGGACGCACCGCTCGTCGTGTTCTGGCTCCTGGCGCTGGGGCTGCTCCTCGAGGCCCTCCCGGCCCAGGAGATCGGCCCCCGTGAGAAACGGCTGGTGCTCTTCGCCGGGGTCGCGATCGGGCTGGCGATGCTCTCCAAGTACCAGGGCATGTTCCTGGGGGTGGGAGCCGTTCTGTACGTACTCGCGTACGATCGACGCTGGCTGCGTGAGCCCGTTCTGTACGGCTCGATGGCGCTCGCCGCACTCGTTGCATCGCCGATCCTGGTCTGGAACCTGAAGAACGGCTTCATTTCGTTCACGTATCAGGGCGGTCGGGTGGCACCGGGGCTGTCACTGAGGCTCGACTACTTCGGTACTGAGCTCGCGGGCCAGGTCCTGTATCAGAATCCGTTGACCTGGTTGCTCATCGCCGCGGCCGTGCTCGCGATCGTGAGAGGAGCGCGAGTCGTGGACCGACCCCACCTCCGCATTCTTCTGCTCAACGCTCTTCCGCTGTGGGTCTCGTTCACGGGCTTCTCGCTGTTTCGATCGACCCTGCCTCACTTGACGGGACCTTCGTATCTGCCATTGATCCTGCTGGCCGGCGTATACTGGGCGGGGCGATCCGGCGGCCCTGAGAAGCAGGGGTTCGCAGCTGTGCCGTGGCGTCTCAACGCGTCGATCATCCTGCTCGTGGTGATGCTGGCTGCGATGACGATGGCCATCCGATTCATTCCGCAGGGCCTGGGACGGGAGGAACCTGAGACACGTCGAGGCGAGGGCGATCCCACGATGGACATGTACGGCATGGACCAGGTCCGCGCTGGCGTCGAAGAAATCCTCGCCGCGGACGTGCGGGCAGGGCGCATGTCTCCCGACGCAGCGATCATGTCCTACCGCTGGTTCCCGGCCGCGCACATCGACCACTACGTGGCCACTCCGCTGGGCCGCCGCCTGCTGGCAGCCGGCTCGCTGGACGCTGTGCACAAGTACTGGTGGATCAACCAGCGTCGTGAGCCACTGAGAGTCGGTGATGACGCCTACTACGTGGCCGTCAGCAACTGGTACTCCGATCCGGAAGAGAGCTTCGGCCGGCTATTCCAGTCCATCGAGCCACCGGACACAATTTGGGTCGAACGCGAGGGCGCGCACGTGAAGAACGCGTTCGTGTACCGGCTGCTCGGCTACAACGGCGAGCCGCTCGTGGCGGGAGTTCCCACTGAGTAGGATATCCGGCTCGGCCTGTTGGGCAGCGGGCGCTTCTCGTCGCGGCGCTTCTCACGACGGTGGCCACACACACCCTGAAGCCGTGGCTGGATCTTCCGAGGCCGGCCGCGGTCCTCGGCGCTGACGCGATCACCATCATCGGGCCGGAACTCCTGGCCAGGGCCATGCCGTCGGTGCCCTGCTCGGCTGGATGTTGGGGATGAGCGTCCTGCGGCTGATGGGTGAGCGCGCCTGGATGACGAACCCGAAGGCACGGGCGATTCTGGCGCTGGCCTTCGCGGGTTGCGCCGTGGCTCTGTTCTTCACGCGCACCGGTTACCCGGGCACGTACGGAATCCAGGTGGTTGTCGGAATCGCGTGCCTCGGGTTCGGCGTACTGATCGTCCGCCAGATGCGGGAGTCGATGACGGACGTTTGATTCCGCTCGGTATCGTCTTCCTATGTGCCGCTCTCGGGCTAATTTGTAATGTATAACGTTATCCATTATATTGGATTGTGATTCAGTCCTTCAAGGACTCAGGGACAGAAGACGTCTTCAACGGCCGAAATTCGAGAGCGGCCCGCAAGACGTGTCCTCGGTTCTTGTGGAGCGTAGCCCGAAGAAAGCTCGATCAGTTGAATCAGGCCGCATGCCTCGACGACCTGGGTAGCCTCCGGCCAATCGCCTGGAGAAGCTGAGAAAGGCGCGACGAGGCGAACACAGTATTCGAATCAATGACCAGTTCCGCATCTGCTTCCGGTGGACCGAAAATGGCCCAGAATATGTCGAGATCACGGACTACCATTGAGCGCTCGGAGAGGGGTGGCGCGACTCGCCTTCCATCGAAGCGACCGCCCACGCACCCTGGCGAGATGCTTCGGGAGGAGTTCCTCCTGCCCCTTGAGATGACGCAAACCGTGCTCGCCGAGAGAATCGGCGTGTCCTATCCACGTGTGAACGAAATCGTAAACGGTAAACGGGGAATCACGCCAGACACGGCACTGCGGTTGTCTCGCCTCTTCTCAACCTCTCCCGAGTTCTGGCTGAATGGGCAGCGGAACTGGGACCTGTGGCTCGCAATGCGGAGTCCGGCGGCTGCGGACATTAAGCAGATTCAGCCGATCGCGGTGTAATGCGCGGGAGCCGATGACGGACGCTTGAGAGCGACGGACATCGTGCTTCGCATGATGCTCGATGGAATCCTGCTCGACCGACAGTCACGAATCCCCCTGCGGCGCCAGCTCGCCGGGCACCTGGAGTCCCGGATCCTCGGCGGCCAGATACAGCCGGGCCGGCGGCTTCCAAGTGTTCGGCGGGTGGAGGAGCTGCTGGGACTCCACAGGAATACGGTTTCCGCCGCGTACGGGGACCTGGTTCGCGCAGGCCTGGCCCGGAGCCACGCCGGGAGCGGTGTCTTCGTGAAGCCCTCCGCTTCCAGCCGCGAAGCGGCGGTGGCTCGTGTCACGGTGGCCGGGTCGCGTGACGTAGTCCTCGAGTGTGCTGACGGCGATCTCAGGCGCGTCCTCGAGGCCGAGCTGCGTTCACGATTGGCCGTTCGTATTCACTCCACGAAAGCCGATGGACCCACCGTCTCACTTCGGTTGGCACCCTCAGTCGGCTTCCTTCGCGTCATCCGATCTCTTCCCAGGCCATCGATCGTGGCGGTGATCTCGGACAGCGAGCTCGTGCATCGCCTTGCGTCATGTGCCACTCTGATCCACGGAGGAGATGGAGTCGGATACTTGCCCGTGCTACCGGCGAATCGCCGGAACCTGGATCGTGCGAGTCGACTGGCCGCAGCCATGGTGGCTGACTACGCGACGGTGCCTCGGGCGCGCGAGGACCTCGCGGCGAAAGTGCTTCCGCTGGCCGTCATTTCAGGCCATTCGTACACGGGGCTTTCCCAGCTTCTCCGTCGTCCAAAACGGGACGGACGTCAGCAACTCGCCGCTGCCCGAACCGCGGAACGATCCCTGCGGAGTAGTGTCGAAGAACCTTGATCCGATGCGGTGAATCGTCTATAATCGGTGCCCGCTGTCGGAGAGCGGCATTGGCCCGTGGTGTAATTGGCAACACGCTTGGCTCTGGACCAAGAGAGTCCAGGTTCGAACCCTGGCGGGCCAATCGAAGATGCAAAAAGGCGGAGCACTGCGGTGCTCGCCTTTTTGTTTGGCCCCGGTGAGATGGACAGCCGGGTGCTGACGGAGGAGTGGCCGAGTGGCTAAAGGCGGCGCCCTGCTAAGGCGTTGGGTGGCAACACCCACCAGGGTTCGAATCCCTGCTCCTCCGCTGACAGTCTCCGGGACGGGTGGCCGAGTGGCTTAAGGCGCACGCCTGGAAAGCGTGTGGGCATGCAAGTGTCTCGTGGGTTCAAATCCCACCCCGTCCGTACTTCCCACCGTGTAGAGGAAGGGCCCGAGCGAGCGGCAACGACCGCTACCCACCGCGCGATGCGGCCCGAGTAGAGAAGGACCCCTCGGAGGGGTGGCAGAACGGCTAATGCACCGGTCTCGAAAACCGGCGCCCTCACGGGCTTCAGGGTTCGAATCCCTGCCCCTCCGCTCCACCCCGCCCCGCAGGGATTTCTCACCCTGCGGGTAGTCCTCACGCTTCGCGC
>Ga0255058_10000706_pt1 | contig 19284 bp, 12 predicted proteins | sample Cases_109_9_MG_FD_188637 | JGI IMG/M metagenome (GOLD analysis project Ga0255058, IMG submission 188637) | Seawater microbial communities from Amundsen Gulf, Northwest Territories, Canada - Cases_109_9 | ecosystem: Environmental > Aquatic > Marine > Gulf | place: Canada: Northwest Territories... | reverse complement strand
CTCGGCTTGCCTGCCGTGATACCCTGATTTCGGGTTGGGATCCTCCAGGCCCGGCATCCGGCGCTCGGCACCGCGGAGATGCCCGTCAGCGCGGCAGCTCGAGCGGCTCCAACCGGGGCAACAGCTCGAGCCCCGAGCCGGCCACCAGCTCCCGGAAGGCCGATACGTCCTCGCCGAACACCCGGTTAATCTCCGCCAGCGCATCGGCCACCGCTTCCTCCGCCAACCCGAGGAAGGTGAGCTGCGCCGGCGTGGGCGCGTCGCTCGAAGAGCCGAGTGCGAAGAGGGCTCGGCCGGCCTTGCTCCACGGCTTATCGGCCCCGTACGGAATCCCCTTGGTGTCCGGCGGGACCCAGAGCGTTTTCTCCAGCTCGGTGAGCGTCTTCTTGAGTTTCTGCCCGGATTCTTGGAGCGCCTCGAGCGGGCTGTCCTCACCGTCCTCGCCGTCGGCCGCGCCCTCGCCATCGGCCGCGCCTTCGACGTCCCCGGGGCCCTCTTCATCGGCTTCTTTCAGCGCCAGCCGGACCTTGCCGAGCAGGACGTCCACGTCCTTTCGGGTTCGGTAGATTCGGGTGATCGCCTCGGCGAGCACGTCCCGCACCTCGCCCGCCCGCGTCACCGCCTCGTGCTTGGCGACCCGATCGGCTTCGGAGATGTCTTCGCGCGGATCGGGAAGGATCCTCACTGTCCCCTCGGTCTCATGGTCGTTCAGGGAGAGGCGGACGGTGTACGTGCCGGGCAGGACAGGCCTCCCCGAGCGCTGGAAGGGCGATACTTCCTGCGGCTCCCCGGTCTCCGGGCGCTTGAAGGGATCACCTCTCAGGTTCCAGGTGACGCGGTTGACGCCCAGCGTGACGGGCCGCTCGAACGTTCGAACGATCTCACCGGCGTCGTCGAGCACCTCGATCTTGACCTGCGGTCCCTTCTCCCTGTCGTCGGGTCCGCCCATCGCCGCGTGCGGGGCATGCTCCGCGTGTGCGACGTGTGCCTCGAGTCCGGCTTCCTCTGCCACCGTCTCGAGGCTCGAGGCGGCCAGCTCCGCCTCCTCGCCCCGGGCGCGCTTCTCGGCACGTTCTTCTTCCTTGCGCGCTCGTTCCTCGTCCTCGTCCGGATGGGGAAGATCGGGCTGGTTGGCCGAGAAGGTGATCATCGCCCCGTAGGACAGATTCTCGCCCCGGAATTCCCCGTCGCCCGGGAAGCGTGACGCGCCGGTTTGCTTGACGCGATGCTGGATCGCGTCCGGGATCCGGAACTGATGCAGCGGCTGGGCGAGGAGCTCGGCCGTTAGGCCTCGGAGGGGGCTGATGTCGTCCAGGATGTATGCGGCGCGGCCGTGAGTGCCGAGCACCAGATCGTGCTCCCGCGGCTGCACGACGAGGTCGCGGACGCCGACGGTAGGCACGCCGTGCGTCCATGCGAACCAGTCAGCGCCTCCGTCGGTCGATACGTAGAGACCGAATTCCGTTCCGAGGAAGAGGAGGCGCGGGTCCACCGGATCCTGAGCGATAGAGAGTGCGTAGCCCCACACGTCATCTTCTCCCGCCAGACGCGTCCAGCTCTGGCCGAAGTCGCTCGTACGGTAGACGTAAGGCGTCCAGTCGGAGCGCCGATGGTTGTCGAACACGACGAACGCCGTGGCAGCGTCGAAGCTGGAGGGCTCGATGTGCGGGATCCACGTGTTGGCCGGCACGCCCGGGACGTTGGACTCGATGCTCGTCCACGTCGCGCCGCCATCCCTCGTGATGTGGAGACGTCCGTCATCGCTCCCCACCCAGATGATGCCCCGCTCCACCGGGCTGGGCGCTATCGAGATGATGCTGGTGAAGTTCTCCGCGTTCGTGACGTCCAGCGTGAGGCCTCCACTCTCGGCTTGCTGCTGCCACTCCGGGTTGTCGGTGGTGAGATCCGGGCTGATGATCTCCCAGCCGTCCCCCCGGTTCGTCGACCGGTGGACGAACTGGCTTCCGTAGTAGATCGTCGCCGCGTCGAACGGGTCCTGCGCGAAGCCGGCGTTCCAGTTGAAGCGCAGCTCCTCGCCCTCGGGCGGCGCCGGCCGGAGGTTCTTACGCTCTCCCGTCACCAGGCTCCAGCGAAACAGGCTGCCGCCCTGGCTCATCGCGTAGCCCCGCATCGGGTCGTCCGGGAAGGGGGCGGTGTCGAATCCGTCGCCGAAGCCAACCTCCTCCCAGTGGTGGTTCCGGATCCCTCCGTTCTCCCACACCGAGCTCGGCCCCTTCCACGAACCGTTGTCCTGCATGCCGCCGTAGACGTTGTACGGCAGCTCGTCGTCCACGCGGATGTGGTAGTACTGGGCGAGAGGGAGGTTGGAGACGAATCGCCAGGTGTCTCCACGGTCCTTCGAGATCGCGACACCTCCGTCGTTCCCGATGATGATGTGCCGAGCGTCGCTCGGGTTGATCCACATCGCGTGGTGATCCGGGTGGACGTCGCTGAAGGAGACGAGCTGCTCCCACGACTTGCCGGCGTCATCGGAGACGCTGATGCGCGACCACAGGCTGTAGACGCGGTTCGGATACTCCGGATCGACCCGAAGGTCGGCGTAGTAGAACGGGCGGTTGCCGAAGTCCTCCTTCGCTCCCGTGTTCTTCCAGCTCCGCCCACCGTCGGTCGACCGATAGATGCCGTTCTCCTTCGCTTCGATGAGGGCATACATGGTCTCCGGCGAGGACAGGGAGATCCCCAGTCCGATGCGGCCCAGATCCCCCTCGGGAAGCCCGTCCTCCGGGGTGAGCCGCGTCCAGCTCTCTCCACCGTCGCGCGTCACGTAGAGACCCGAGCCCGGGCCGCCCGACTTGAAGAACCAGGGCCAGCGCCGGTATTCCCACATCGCCGCGAACAGGACATCCGGGTTGTCGGGATGCATAAGGAGGTCGGCGGCGCCGGTCTTCTCATCGACGTACAGGATCTTCTCCCACGTCTTCCCTCCGTCGCGCGTGCGAAAGACCCCGCGCTCGGGATTCTCACCCCACTCGCGACCCATCGCGGCGACGTGGGCCACCTCCGGGTTCGACGGATCCAGCACGATCCTGGTAATCCGCTCGCTGCCCTCCAGTCCCAGGTGCTCCCATGTCTCGCCTCCGTCGCGGGTTCGGTAGACGCCGTTTCCGACCGAGACGCTGTTGCGGACGTTCCCTTCGCCCGTCCCGACCCAGAGCACGTCGGGGTCGCTCGGATGGACGGCAAGGGCGCCGATCGCCGCGACCGGCTGATCGTCGAAGATCGGCTCGAAGGAGAGTCCTCCGCTCACTGATTTCCAGACGCCGCCCGTCGCCGCACCCACGTAAACGATCGTGGGATCGGAGGGAGCCGCCACGACGTCGGCCACCCGGCCGCTCATCCCGGCCGGTCCGATCGAGCGGGCCTCCATGCCCGCGAGCAGCTTGGGGTCGATCTGCTGCGAGATGCCGGTGGACGGTGCGGTTGCGGCGGCGACCATGCATGCCGTTCCCAGCAGGAAGGACTTCGAAACGGCCTGGGTGATGTTCATTCTGACGATGTTCATGGGGGCGATCCTGTTCATTGGGGCGATCCTCATCTCATCCTGTGGCGTAGTGATTCCCGGCTGGTCGGACGCGGAAAATACCGAATCGCTCCCCGGGTTATCCAGGGGGGCGCGCGTGGCCCGCGCGACCGGCCGGCGACAGATTGGCGCGATGCAGGCGCAATCTGTTTTAGGAACTGCGGCACCGGCACGTCGCTCTCTTCGCCTCATCATTTTCTCGGCGACCCTCACCGGCGTGGCTGCCGGGACCGCTGGCGCGGAGGTGGCGCGCGCTCAGGATGTGAAGCCGGCTCGACCGCCTGCCGCTCCGTCCGACACCGTCGACGTGAGCCCGGACTCCGCGGCCGCCGATACGCTGTCGCAGATTCTCCAGACGCTGGTGGTGCGGGTCACGCGCCCCCTCGTCGTGGGCGGGTCCAGCGCGTTCGAGGCAGACCTGGACTCGATCGCCTTTCTCGAGCCTTCGGCAACACTGGCGGATCTCCTGAGGGAGATGCCGATCCTTCGGGTGCGTGAAAACTCGCGAGGCGAGATGCAGGTGTCGTTGCGAGGGTCCGAATCCCGTCAGGTGCCCGTCCTGCTCGACGGCACGGCCCTCACGTACGGCTGGGACAATCGGACGGATCTGTCCCTGATCCCGCTTACGGGGGTCCGTCGGGTGACGACGGTCCGCGGCCTCTCATCGCTCCTCGCCGGACCGAACGTCCTCGGAGGCGTCATGCGGCTCGATGTTTCCCAGGAGGCCTTCGCGTCCGATCACGTCGAGCCGCTCCGGGTGCGGACGGCGATCGACGACGCAGGAGGAGGGTCGGTGGATGGTGGCTTCGGCCACCTGTTCGGCCGGGAGACGCAGTTTCTCGTTCGGGGTGGGGCCGGGTTCAGGAGTCGGGACGATCTGCCGGTCCCGAAGGAGATCGAGCAGCCGCCCCCGGCCCTTCCCGGGACGCGGCTGAACAGCGACGTCCAACAGGCCAACGGGTTCCTGTCAGCGCGCCTGCAGACGTCGAGCGGGGCCTCGGCGTCCCTCTCGTCCGTCGCCTACGCGGCCGAGCGAGGCGTGCCGCCCGAGTTGCACGTGGAAGACCCGAGGCTGTGGAGGATCCCCGATACGTGGCGTTGGATCAACGTGCTGGCGGGAAGCACGGGCTGGTTCGGCACGGGCGGCCGGTGGCGGCTCGGCGGCAGCGTGGGGATCGACTTCGGTCACAGCGAGATCGACGTCTACGAGAGCCCCGAGTACGAGGAGGTCATCGGAGGTGAGGAGGGAGATGACCGGACGCTGACCTACCGCCTGTTCGCGGACCACTCATTCGGGTCCGACATGATCGCTGCCGCGCTCACCTTCTCCGACGCCGACCACGATGAGCTGCTGGAGCCCGGTGGAGCGGCGAGCTACAGCCAGCGGCTCTGGAGCGCTGCCGTCGAGCTCGAGAAGACGCTCTTTCACGGCCGTGATGGCTCGGTGGGGGCCCTCACGATCGGCGGCAGCCTCGATGGCTCGGACACTCCGGAGACGGGAGGACGGCCCGAGCGGGACGCGCTTTGGGATTGGGGCGCGAAGGTGACCGGATCCGTGACGTTGGCGGGGGACGTCACCCGTCTTCACGCGGGCATAAGCCGGCGAGCCCGCTTCCCGTCGCTACGCGAGCTGTACTCGGGTGCTCTGGGTCGCTTCGTGCCGAATCCCGAGTTGGGCCCGGAGACCCTGCTCGTGGGCGAGGCCGGCGTGACCGCCGCCGCCGCGAACTGGACGGTTCAGGGGGTCGTGTTCCATCAACGACTGAGCGATGCGGTCGTACGCACCGGACTCGGAGATGGGAGGTTCACCCGTGAGAACCGGGACCGAATCCTGAGCACCGGCGTCGAGCTCCTCGGCTCTTTGCGTCTGCGTTCGTTTTTCGGCTCGTTCGATCTGACGCTACAGAACGTAGACCTCGACGACCCCACGGCACCCGAGGATCAGCGGCGTGCCGAGTACCAGCCGGCGGTCGGCGGGAGTCTCGAGCTCGGCGTGCGCGCGCCCCTCGCGATCGACACCAGGCTCCTGGTGGATCACGTGGGGCGGCGCTACTGCGTGAACCCGGATCTGGGTAGCGACCAGGAGCTGGAGGCCAGCACGAGCCTGGCGTTTCAGCTCTGGCGGGACTGGATGTTCAAGGCCGGCCCGCTCCGGCGCTTTCGGGCGCTCGCCGCACTCGAGAACCTCACGAACGGCACGATCTACGATCAGTGCGGGCTCCCACGGCCGGGGCGAGTCTTCCGGATCCAACTGGAGATCGGCTAGCCGGTACCGCGCTTCGGTTCCGTCTGGTTCCCCCGCCCGGCAACGAGTGCCGCGTGCTGTCAGGCGTGGGGCCCGCGGAGCAGAGCGCCCGGAGTCGCGGAGCGTGTCAGGCGGATCGCCCCTCGGCCCACCATTCGCGCGGCTTCCATCGCTCGCCGAATCCCAGCTTCTTGTCCAGCCAGAGCATCAGATGTCGGAGAGGAGTTCCGGCGAGAGTACGTCCGACACGCGCCCACCAGCGGGAGAAGTCCTTGTTGTAGGGGCAGACCCGGACGCAGATGGCGCAGTCGCTGTTCTGCTTCACCCAGTAGTCAAAGCAACGCTCCCCGTCGATCGACCATTTCCGCACCCCGCGCAGGTTGGACTCGTTGTAGACCTCGGTAGTAGGCTCGCGGTCGGAGATCGCCTTAACCGGGCAGGCGTCGCTGCAGCGGCGGCAGATGTCGCAGAACTCCTTGACGCCGAATCGGATCGGGGCGTCGGTGGCGAGCGGGAGGTCCGTGAAGATCTTCCCCAGGCGCACCCGGGGGCCGAACTCCTTGGTGATCAGTAGCCCGAGCCGGCTGTACTCTCCGAGTCCCGCCTTGATGGCATAGGGGATCGCCAGCGCAGAGTCGTTCATGCTGGCGACCGCGTTGTAGCCGAGGTTTCGGATGTACTGGGCCGTCGAAAGGACGACGAGCGCGTCATGCGAGTATCCGAGTCCGGTCGCTGCGCCGCTGAGGGCGGAGGGTGCGGTGCGGATCCACTCGTAGTCCATCTGCTGGGCCGTGACGACCACCCAATCCAAACCGTCGGGGATGTCATTCGGCCTCTCCGTCAGCGAGATGTCGCTGAACTTCGAGGTGTACATCCAGCGTTCGTCGTGCTCCGTGATGCCGACGAGGCTGGCGCCGAACGCCTTTGCGACCCGCTTGATCTCCCGCGCGGCCGCCCCGGGCGACTCGAACTCCATCCGCTCGCTCGCAACGTCGCGCTGGAGTGTGAAGGCGTCCGTGAACCCCTCTCGCCGATCCTCGCTCTCCCTGAGCTCCGTGAAGATGTCGCTGACGTGCCAGGCGGCGTTTCGGAGGGCGTAGTCCTTCTGGGTGAAGCCGTCTGCTTTCCGCCAGCTCTCCAGCGCCTCGCGGTACGTCTTGTAGAAAAGAGCCGACTTGTCGCTCTTGACCCGCTCGTCCCACCAGGAGCGGCGGAAGACGTCGTACTTTTGGTTGAAGCGCTCGAAATCCGCCGTGACCTCGAAGCCGGCTTGGACGTCCGACCGCTGGAAGCCGGCTTGCTCGTCGCTCATCAGACCCGGATCACCAGCCGGTCGAACATCCTGCGGGAGGCGTCGGCGATCTCCACGAGCGCAGAGTCGAACGCCTCCTCGTTCGCCCGCGAGGGTTGGTGATAACCGCTGATCTTTCGGACGAACTGAAGAGCCGCGTCCCGCAGCTCCTCATCGGTCGGCTCGACCTCATGCCGCCTGAGTTTCTTGATGTTCCTGCACATGGCTCGTTCGCTCCTGCTAGCGCGCCGTTGGGGTGCGGGATTCGACGGCGTAGATGACGACGTCGAATCCCTTGTGGATGGCGGGTCGTTCGACCCGAAGTCCCGTCTTCTCGGCCACTCGACGCGAGGCCAAGTTTTCCGGGTGGATGATTGAGATCAGACGGTCGAGGCCGAGCTCCCCGAAACCATAGTCCCGGCTGGCCACCGCGGCTTCCGTTGCCAGGCCCCGTCCCCAGTGGTCGCGTGACACCCAGTAGGCGGTCTCCGTTTCCGGGATCCCCTCCAAGACCTGGGCGGGCAGGCCGGCGTGCCCCACGTATTCGCCGGATGCGGCGAGCTCCAGGGCCCAGAAGCCGTGACCATGCTTCTCGTACGAGTCGATTGCCCATTCCAGCCATTCCCGGCTCTCCTGCCGGCTCTTCGTGCGGCCCGATACGAAACGAACCGTTTCCGGATCGGAGTGCATCCGGTGCACGCCCTCAAGATCGTCCCGTTTCAGGGGACGAAGGTAGAGCCGCTCGGTCTCCAGCGCTCTCAACTGCCGCCGTCGATCCGCTCGGGTCGCGTCTCGCCTATGCGGGCCACGATGCGGTCGACGCGGCGGGCGGCCTCGACGATCATCTCCCAGTTCAGCGGCACGATCGGCTGCGCGTGCGCCAGGTTGTTGCGAAGGGACCCAAGCTCCTTGATCCATCGCTCGGCCTCCCGGCGCGAGGAGAACTCGAATTCCTCGCGCCACTCCTCCTCTCGAATCAGAAGCTGCATCTTGTCGCCCACCTGCAGGCAGTCCACGAGCCGCACCGGCTGCCCGCGTCGCATCCGCTCCGCGTGAAGCTCCCGCGCCTTCCGCATGCGGCCGCTGGAAACCAGCTCAGTCCACGAATCATCCGGATAGAGCGACTCGATCGTCTCGGTCAGGAAGATCTCCGCGATCGTGATCATCCCGAACAGCCACATCCTGGCCGGAGGCTTCTCGAAGTGCGGGCGCACGACGAAGGCGTCGATCTGGCCGAGGACCGACACAAAACAATACTCGCGCCCGTCGCCGAGACGCTCGACAACCTCGGGAAGGGAAGCGCGGTGCTGTATGATACGGGCGGGATCCATGTCTCGAACGTGATCCGCGCACGAGCCCCCCGACTGAAGATCATTGGCGCGGACGTACCCGGACACTCTGCCATCGCGCCGCACCCCGCCGACCGGATCGCGGGAGCCTTCCAGCGCAGCCAGCGCCGTAGCTGCGTCGGCGGGGGTGTCGAAGGAGAGCAGCGGCTCGGCGATGTCGAGGACCGTGAAACCCTCTGTGAAGAGCCGTTTCATGCGAAGCTGCAGGGCCTCGCGGTCCATGGGGTCTCGGGAGATCATTCGCTCAAATTTCGCCTCGACGCGCGAACCGGGCGATGTGCTCGGCAGCTCGGAAAGCCAAGGCCTGGATCGTCATGGTGGGCTGTCCTCTTCCCGAGGTCACGAAGCTGGAGCCGTCGCAGATGAAGAGGTTGGGAACGTCGTGCGCCCGGTGGTAGCGGTCGACGACGGAGTCGGCAGGGTCGTCGCTCATCCGGCAGGTGCCGAGCAGGTGTCCGCCGAACGTCGCCGGCGCCACCGGCGTTTCCCAGACCTTTCTCGCGCCGGCCGCCTCCAGGATCTCCTTACCGCGCCGCTGCAGGAACCGCATCGTGGCGAGATCGTCCGGATGATCGCGGTAGGTGACCCGGATCGCCGGGCGCCCCCACCTGTCCTTCGCCTCCGGGTCGAGCGTGATGTTGTTGGAGGCGAGTGGCAGGGAGGTCGTGTGGCCGTTCACATCCACCGTCCGGGTGAAGTACTCGCCGAGCAGTCGCTTGTACTCCGCTCCCCAACTCGGCGCGTCCGGCGGCAGCCCGGCCAGGGCGAAGAGGATCGGGAACCACTGCCACCGGGCGTCGATGCCGCCCCCGCCGTAGAAGCCTCGACCCGGGTCCGCGTCGTAGAAGTCGTGAACGATCCGCGTCACCTGGACGCTCTTGAATTCGTTGAGCGGGTGCTCGAACAGACCGTGGGCGTAGCTGAGGCCGTTGAACATCAGGTACTTGCCGACGAGGCCGCTCGAGTTGGCGAGACCGTTCGGGAACCGTTCCGATTCCGAGAGAAAGAGAAGCCGCGGAGTCTCCGCGCCGTTGCCGCAAAGGACGACGGCCTCTGCCCGCTGAGCTTGTTCCCGGCCCTCGCGATCCACGTACAGCACCTCGGAGACGCGGCCGTCGGGGTGCGTCTCGATCCGGAACACCACGCTCTCGGGCCGAATCTCACACCGTCCGGTCGCCTCGGCCTGCGGGATCATCGAGACGAGGGTCGAGGACTTCGCGTCGTGCTCGCAGCCGAAGGCCAGACAGAAGCCGCAGTGCTGGCAGGCAGGGCGTCCGTTGTGCCTCTGCGAGAGGATCGCCATCGGTGCGGGCTGCGGGTTGAGTCCCAGCTTGCGGGCTCCGCGCTCGAAGAGCACGCCCGAAGACTTCACCGGGAGCGGCGGCATGGGGTACGGCCGCGATCGCGGAGGGTCGAACGGACCAGGAGATCCGGAGACGCCGATCTCCCAGTCCACTCGAGCATAGTAGGGCTCGAGATCCTCGTAGGTGATAGGCCAGTCGGCGAACCCCGTGCCCTCGATCGGTCCCCAGACGCTACGCTCCCGGAAGTCGATCGGATGGAAGCGCCAGAAGTTGCCGGTGAAGTGCACGCTGCTCCCGCCGACCATTCGGGCGTATAGGGGGCCGGCGGCAGGCCGCTAAGCCGGGGGCGCGCCGTCTCGCGCTCGGTATGGCGGAAAGTCTGGGGGTTGTCGGAGAGCGTGCCCGAGAACTCGAGGTTGAAGATCGTGCCCAGCTCGTCGTGCTTGAAGTCGTTGGCCGGTAGGTACGGGCCCTGCTCGAGCACGACGACCGAGAGCCCTGCCACCGAGAGCTCGCGCGCGATGACGCCGCCGGCCGCCCCGGAGCCGATGATGACGAAGTCGACCTTCTGGCGCGTCGGGTAGCGAACGGGAGCTGCGGGGGGCCTACCCTTCGCCATCGTGGACCTCGGCATCGTAGTGGCCGAACGGCGGCTGCCAGACAAGGCGATCCTCGAACCCGAGCAGATCCCAGCCGACGCCGTCCCTGTTCCCGCCGTACATGGGGAGGGCGAACATGCCGGCGATGGTGAGATAGCGGACGAGGCCGAAGAACGGTTCCGTCTCGATCTCCCGCAGAATCCCCGTTTGCCGTTCGAAGGTTAGGTCGGAGAAGGAAGCCGCTTCCGGGAACCGCTCATCGACCAGGTTGCTCAGGGCTGAGAGCCCCTGCCGGATGCTCCCGAGCGACTCGGACATGAAGGTGTCGAGCGCCTGGTCCATGAACCCGATGACGTCCGCCTCCCGGGCGCCCGGCGTTTCGTCGGTGGGGAAGATTTGCTCGGCGATCGCCTCGAGCTCGGCGCCTTCCTCCGGAGCGAGCACGCGCAGCGACTTTCCGTTTGCGGCGGCGTCATGCGCCGCGATCGCGGCGGCCTGTATCGCCGGGGCATTCAGGGCGAGCCAGGCGGCGCAGGAGCCCGAGCCGGCGATCTGCAGGAACGCGCGTCGCGACGTCACCAGAGCTTCCAGGCCGGGATTCGGCGTGGCGCGAAAGAGAACGTGGGGCCCGCCGTGTCCACCACGACGCGGACCCAACCCACTTCGGGGGACCCCATGACCTGCATCCGAGTGAAGTTGTCGAGGGGTTCTCCCGTCCGCCGGTCGATGAGAGGGGAGTCGACGAGGAAGTCGTGGCTGTCGCCGTGAGCGAGGAGGACGGGCCCGTCGAAGGTGGCCACCTCTTCCTCCAGGGTTCTCAGGAACGGCTCGAAGGCTCGTCGATACACGTCGGCCGGGTCTTCGAAGACGAGGTCCGCGTGCTGCATGAGGAAGACCGCACGCGCCGCCGTAGCTCGCGCTTCCTCGAAGGTGTCGCGAAGCCACGCCGTGGCCGCCCCGGTCCGGCGCCATACCTCTCGATCATCGGCCTCGCCGCGGTCCGCGAAGTCCACCATGCCGTTACGGCTCCCGACGAGGTGAAGGGTGGCGAAGACGATGCCGCCTCGCGTCCACCGCTGGTGCTCCACGAACTCCGGCCACGCGGGATCGGAGGCCTGGACGACCACGCCCATCGGCGCGCCCCCGAGGCTCCGGCCCGGACTTGGGAAGTAGATGTCGCGCAGCCTGTCGAGCCGGTCCCGGGGAGCGAAGCCGCCCTCTCGCCGTCCCCAACAATCCGTCCACTCGTTGTCGCCGGGGGTGTAGACCACCGGGTGCCGGATTCGCTGCAGCACCTCGAGCCGCTCGAGCATCTTCTCATCCGAGCATGGCTTCCAGAAGAGATCGCCGACGTGGACCACCCAGTCGAGAGAGTCCCCGTTCAGCGCCTCGACCAGGTGTTCGTAGCGGCGCGCCTCGTGCCAGTAGTAGGGGGCGTCGCCCATCACGGTGAACGTGAGATCACCGCGGACCGGTTCCGACCCCGGCGAACTTCCGCAGGCCGTGGCGATGAGCAGGACGAGGACGGCACCCGGTGGTTCGGCTATCGTGCCGGCAAGAGCCCTCAACGCTACTCCGGGACGATGATCGCGGGCGCTCCGGCTGCGGCCAGCGATGCGTTGAACGCCGCCACCTCGCCGTCGAGTACCTCCCGAAGCTCCGAGAGAACGGCATCCAGCTCGCGGCTCAAGTCGTCGAAGCGCTCGTACGCGCCGTCCGTGGGCGGAGCGTCGGCGCCTCCGACCACGCCGTAGAGGTAGACGAGCTGCGCGTCGAGCTTCGGCGGGAAGTTGAGCGGGTCCTGGCGGCTCTCGTTCTTCGTCTGCATGAGCTGATCCTCGACCGCCGTCAGCTTCGAGGCGATCGAGTCCGCCTGGGCCTCGAAATCGTCCCCAAAGCCCGCCTCCTCCGCAAGCTCCGCCTTCGCCTCCACCTGCTCGCGGACCGACCGAAGCGTGCGGATGGCGTCGTGCGCCTCCTGGAGGCGATCGCGAACCCTGCTCATGAGCTCGTACTGCGCCTCGCGCTCGGCGGCCGTCAGGGTGACCCGCGGATCGGGCAGGAGCTCGAACCCCCGGGTCTGGATCCAATCTCCGATCGTGAGGCGCACCTGGTAGCGGCCGGGAGCGACCATGGGACCGAAGGTCGGGCCGAAGTAGACCGCGCCCTCGACGATCTCCGGGGCCTGGTGGCGGAGATTCCAGTTCGCCCGGTTCAGCCCGGCGCGGACCGAGATCGAATCGCCCTTGGCGCTGCGTTCGAACGGCTCGTCCGTGCTCTCCTCCTCGCCGGCTTCCACCTCGCCGCCTTCATCTTCCTCGCCCGTGCCCTCGGCTGTCTCCTCCTTCGGCTCCCATGTGTAGGTCCGGATCGACGCCCCCGACTCATCGAGGATCTGCAGGGCGACCTGCTCGGTGGGCTCCTCCGCCACGTAGAAGTGGAACAGCGCGCCACTGGGCACCGTGTCGGGCGAGAACCCGAACCGATCGCCGGTGCCGAAGCGGGCCCGGTAGGCGTTCGCCGGCTCGTACAGGTGGGCATCCGACCGAGCCACCTCGTCCGTCAGCTGGCGCAGCGGAGAGAGGTCGTCCAGGATCCAGAAGGATCGCCCCTGGGTGGCTACCACCAGGTCGCCGTGATGGACCTGGAGGTCGGTGATGGGCGTCACGGGCAGGTTGAGCTGGAGCGGCTGCCACCGTACTCCCGCGTCGAAAGAGACGTACATCCCGTATTCCGTGCCGGCGAACAGGAGGCTCTGTCGCTCCGGATCCTCTCGAATCGCACGCACGAAGTGGCGCGCGCCGATGCCGTTTTCGCGGGTCAGCAGGCTCCAGGAGGCGCCGTAGTCGTTCGTCCGGAATATGTAGGGCGTGAAGTCGTCCTCCCGGTACCTTTGCACGGCGATGAAGGCGCGTCCGGGCGCGTGCGGTGAGAGCTCGATAGCGTTCACCGTGCCCCACTCCGGCATCGCGGACGGCGTGATCTCCGTCCACGTCGCCCCGTCGTCGCGGGAGATGTGGACGCGGCCGTCGTCGGAGCCCGCCCAAAGCACCCCCCGCTCATGCGGAGAGGCCTCGAAGGCGAAGATCGTCCCGTAGACCTCCACCCCCGTGTTGTCCTTCGTGATCGGCTCGCCCGAATACTCCTGCTTCGTGGAGTCGCCCCGCGTCAGGTCCGGGCTGATCGTCTCCCAGCTCTGCCCGCCGTTCGTCGACCGGTGCACATACTGGGAGGTGTGGTAGATGACATCCGGGTTCCAGGGAGAGATGCGGATCGGGGCGTTCCACTGGAATCGGTACCGCAGGTTCTTGGCGGCCTCGCCGATCGCGAGCTGCGGATAGGAGAGGACGTTGCGGTTCGTGCGGTTCCCATAGTCCCGCCGAGTGATCGTCCCGCCGTATGACCCGGCATAGGTGATGTCCGGGTTCCTGGGGTCGATGGCGATGTGGCCGCTCTCGCCGCCGCCCACGGATCGCCAGTTCTCGTACGGAGTCAGACCGCCGATCCCGCGGCTCGGAAGCGAGATCGTGCTGTTGTCCTGCTGAGACCCGTAAACGCGGTAGGGGAACCGGTCATCCACGAAGAGCCGGTACATTTCGGCCGTGGGTTGGTTGTACATCGTGGACCAGGACTCCCCGCCGTTGTAGGTGACCTGGGCGCCGCCGTCGTCGCCGATGATGATAGTTCGAGGGTTGCTCGGGTTGATCCATAGGTCGTGCGTGTCGCCGTGAAGCACTCGGATCTGCTCGAACGTCTTCCCTCCGTCGATCGACTTCCAGAAGCGGACGTTGAGGACGTAAACTGTGTTCTCGTCCCCGGGGTCCGCATAGACGTGGGTGTAGTACCAGGCCCGCTGGCGGAGCTTGCGCTCCTTGTTGACCTGCTTCCAACTGTCCCCGCCGTTGTCGGAGCGGTAGAGGCCGCCCTTCTCCCCGGACGCCTCGATCAGCGCCCAGACCCGGTCCGGGTTGGCCGCGGAGACGCTCACGGCCGTCTTGCCGATCAGGCCTTCCGGCAGCCCCTTCTCCAACCGCTCCCAGGAGTCGCCACCGTTCTTGGAGCGCCAGATGCCGCCCTCGGAGGCCCCGCTCACCATCGTCCACGGCTTCCGCTCTGCCCGCCACATCCCGGCGAAGAGAATGCGGGGATTGTCCGGCCGCATGGCGAGGTCGACGGCGCCCGTGGAGTCGCTGATGAACAGAACGTTCTCCCAGCTCGCGCCGCCGTCCCGCGTCCTGAAGACGCCGCGCTCGCGGTTCGGTCCGAAGGGGTGGCCGAGGGCGGCGACGAAGGCCACGTCCGGATCGCGCGGATCGACGATGATTCGTCCGATCTGCCCGGCCTCGGGCAGGCCCGCGTGGCTCCATGTCTTCCCTCCGTCGAGCGAGCGATAAACTCCGTCGCCCATTGAGGTGTTGCCGCGAATGCAGGCCGAGCCCATCCCCGCCCAGATGACGCTCGGGTCCGAGTCGGCGACGTCGATCGCGCCGACGGAAGCGGACTCCAGGTACTTGTCCGCTACGTTGACCCAGCTGCTTCCGGCGTCCTCGGTCTTCCAGATCCCGCCGCCGGTGCTCCCCATGAAGTAGACGAGCGGATTCTCAGCGATCCCGGCGACCGCGGTCACCCGACCGCCGCGGTGTGGGCCGATCATGCGGTAGCGCATGCCGTCGAAGAGGGTGGAGTCGAAGGCCGCGTCGGCCCCGGAGGCGGCCTGGGCCTGGAGATCGCCCGGAGCTCCGAGCCATCCGGCGCCGCTCAGAGCGAGCGCGCCGATGACGACCCGGAGGTGCAGACCGCTGCCGGAGTGGACCCGGTTGTTCATGACTAACGCTCCTTCATTTCTTCGAATGTCACCAGGAAATAGAGCCCTGTCACGCCGGACGGCCTCAGCCGGCCAGCCGGGCGGCGGTGGTACCGACTGCCAATTGGGGCGAGCCCGGCCTGCCATGCAACGGTGCCGATGCCGGCCTCAGTCGTTCTCGCCCAGAGCGGGGTCGATGCGAGGACGAGGCGAGAGGCGCCGAGCCGGCGTCGTGCTCGAGTGGGCCTAGGGCATCGTCCCACCGCCGGCTGCCTGGCGGCGATAGGCTTCCAGTCGGCCCTCGATCCGCGCTGCCAGTGCCATCTCTCCCTCCGAGCGGGCCAGGCGGTGTCCGCGTTGTGCCATGAACACCGCTTCGTCCGCTCTTCCGGCCGAGGCATAGGCAAGCGCCAGCGCGTCCAGCGCGATGGCCGACCCGTATTCCGTGAGAGCCGCCGCCCGCTCGGCGAGTCGGACCGCTTCGGCGGGGTCGCGCACGCTCTCGTCGGGGTAGACGGCCAGCAGCTCGGCCAGCGTGATCAGCGGGCCCGGAGAGCCGGGCGCCGCATCGATCGCGGCTCGAAGATGCTCCAGCGCCGTCTCTATGTAGCCGAGGTTGCCGAGCGTGATGCCCAGGCTACGGTGCGCCCTCGCGAACGTGGGCCGGATCTCCACCGCGCGCAGGTAATGCTCCACCGCCTCCTCGAGCCGGCCGAGCTGGCGCAGGACATCGCCCATCTTCTCCTCAGCCAGCGCCAGGCTGCTGTCCGCCTCGATCGCCCGGCGGTAATGAGCCAACGCCTCTTCCGCCCTTCCCTCCGCGTGCGTGCTGGCTCCCAGATTGTAATGCGCGCGTGCGAAGTCCGGTCGCACCTCGATCGCGCGGCGGAATGTCGCGATGGCGGCATCCGTTTCTCCTTCTCGGAGGAGGACCATGCCCAGGTTGTTGTGGGCTTCGGCGAAGTCCGGATCGATGCGGAGGGCCTCCCGGTAGTGTTGGATCGCCTCCTCGGATCGTTCCTCCTCCGCCCGTTTGACGCCCAGGTTGAAGTGTGCCACCCGGTGATCGGGATTCAGGCGGATCATGTGCTCGAGCCCGGCAAGCTGGTAAGCCCGGTACTTTAGCGAGAAGTCCCGATCGAGCACTGCGAGGTCCGCACGGCTCCGCGGCAGGACCTGCAGCACGAGGTCGCCCATCTCGTCGGCCGAGTTCGGGCCGTACACGACTCGCCTCGGTGGCCGGTTCGGGTTCTGCGGGTTCGATTCCGAGTTGTCGTAGGAGTACTCCATGCGGAGGGTGGAGCCGCGGGGAAGATGAACCGGATCGGCATAACGGTACTCGTCCTGCCAGTTGAAGTCCCAGTCGTCGATCCGAAGAAGCCACTCGCGACCGCCATCCGGGAGATCCGACCAAACCTGCATTTCATCGCCCAGGTAGTGCGCATGCGGGTATATTCCCAGCACCTCCACGTCGACGGGAAGGGTGTAGGAGTCCTGGATCTGGTAGTCGTCCTCGCCGGGCGGGATGTCGATGACCTGCGAGCCGAGGGTGATGAGTACGGGGTGCAGGACGGGAGCCTCGTCGGCGAAGTACAGGCCGATGCTGGCGTCGAGGACCTCTTCGCGTCCCGTCGGCCGCAGATGAAACTGGAGCACGAGGTCGGTCGTGGGCTCCAGTCGCCAGGACGCGCCCTCGACCGGAGAGCGTGGCACTTTTCCAGGCGTCCAGCCGATGAAGAAGCCGCTCGGATGGTGGGAGGTGCTCTGGGCGAACATCCCCTCGAACCCGGGCCCCGAATCGAGCTCCTGAAGCCGTCTCGACCCTCCGTTCTCGTCGACCTGGATTACCGCGTGGTGGACGACGCGCCGGTTGTGCGGCCGGAGTTCCAGGGCCTCGACCCACCGCGTCGAAGGAATCGGGACCTCGATCACGAAGTTCCGGAACACGTCGGGGCCTTCCGCCCGGACCCTGTATTCGGGCATGCGGACGACGAGGTCGGGCTCTCCGAGCTGCCAGCCTTCCGTCCACTCGGGCATCGCCGGTAGGTCGTCCGGCTCGCCCTCGACCAGCCCCCCTTCGATCCAGCGGCGGATGACCCCGATCTCCTCGTCGCTGAGACTGCGATCAGCGGCGAACGAGCCATATCCCGGAACGGGCAGCCACGGGGGCATGAAGCGTCGGTCCGTAGCGGCCTCCACCAGCTCGGCTCGCGAGCTCACGTCCTCGTAGCCGAGCAGGCTGAAGGGAGCCATCTCACCCGGACGGTGACATCCGGCGCACCGGGTGAAGATGATCGGCGCAACGTCACCGTTGAAGGTGACCGGCCGCGAGTCCGTCGGCGTGTCGGCGCTGGGCTGTGGTGAGGGGCCGCCCGCGTCAGCGCGGGCTCCCGCGGTGTCCCGGCTGCAGCCTGCGACGAGCGCCGCGAGAAAAACCGCCGCGAAGGTAGCCCAGCGTTCGCCCTCTGTTGAACCGATCATGCTTTCAAACCTATATGGACCCGACCGAAGCTGCCTCGGCCCCACTGGGCGACTCCGAAACCCTTGGCTCGAGGAGGCGTAGCGTGCGGGGGGGCATTACTTCGCCGGTTCAGACCTCCAGAAATCGATGCCGCCCGGCTGGTGGTGGACCTCGGTTGAAGCGACGAGCTCCAGCGTTTCCAGATCGATCACGTCGATCGTACCGCGCGTCGCTCCGATAGCCTCGTTCGACACGAAGGCGTACCGGTCGTCGGCGCTAACCACGACGCCATGGGTGATCGGCTGGGTCGTCGGGACGCGGGCGAGCTCTTCGCCGGTGCCAAGGTCGAAGATGCTCACCGACTGCGCCCCCTTGTTCGTGGCCAGAATCAGTCGTCCGTCGGAGGTGACGTCCAGGTTGTAGGGTCCCTTTCCGGCCTCGAAGCGTCGCGTGACGGTCAGGTTTTCGGCGTCCAGCTCGAGGACGTCCCCGTGCTTGTTGCAGGCGACGTACACGTGTGCGTCGTCGAAGGAAGGAGTCGCCCAGGTGGGGCCGCAGACGGGGCCGTCTCCGCCCCCGGCCGAAGCCTCACCGAGTTCCGTCAACACCCGCTCCGATCCCGGCGTGAGCTTCACGGCACGGCGGACCTTGAGCCGCTCCACGGAGATCTCCACCAGGTGGTCGTCTCCCACGCAGACGGAATAATGCCGCGTTCCCGCGTTGTTCACGCGGCTGCCGTGCGGTTTGATGCATGTCTCGATGCGCGCCATCTCGACCATCTCCGGGAGGAAGATCGCGGAGACGGAGGAAGGGACGGGGTTCCCGTGCAGGTTGAAGTTGGCGACGAACCCCATGCCTCCATCCGGAGTGACCGCGATCGTCGCTGGGAAGAGCCCGACCGACACGCTGTCGACGAGCTCGCCATTCGCCGTGTCGTAGCTCCACAGCTTGCCGAAGGGCGTGCCGTGTGCCAGTGAGACAAAGACGCGGCGGCCGTTGGGCGAGACCCTCACCCCGTGCGCGCCGTCCAGGTCGGCGGGCATGATCCCGACCTGGAGGTCGTCTTCCACTGCCGCCCCATCGGGGCCGAAGCGCACGAGGCTGACGAGGTCCGAGGACTCGTTGGCCACGAACACCCAGTAGTTGGCGTCAGGCACCCGGGCACCGGCGTACAGCGTGTCAGCCGCTGCAGGCGATCTGCCTGCTACCGCCGGAACGGACGCTGCCATAGCCGCCCCGGTCGGAGCTGCCCCGAGCGCCAAAACCAAGCCAGCAAACACAGGAAGCACGAGATTCCGCAAAGACACCGCTCTATCCATGGCTGGCCGTTGCCTGGTCAAGAGAGCCGAGAATCATCTTCGCCACCAACCGTTACGGGAATAAGTGGTGTCCCTCCTCCCCAGCGCCGGCGGGGTCTCGCGGAGCGGGCATTGGACGCCTTGGACCAACCTTCGGCCGGTGCCCGACCCGACAGCGAAGCGAGGAGGCTCCGTCAGCCACCGAACCGTCGGCCGAGATACCCTCGGATGCAAGCTTGCCTACGGGACGAGCGGCTGCTCCGGCGGTTCGACCTGGATCACCCAGAGGCCGCTGTTCATGTCCGACAGGAAGATGTTGCCCTTGTGCGGCTGAGGTCCCCAGGCCAGGGGGGCGTTCGGCACCACGGCTTCGCCCTCTTCGCCGGCCGATT
>Ga0255058_10000705_pt1 | contig 19284 bp, 21 predicted proteins | sample Cases_109_9_MG_FD_188637 | JGI IMG/M metagenome (GOLD analysis project Ga0255058, IMG submission 188637) | Seawater microbial communities from Amundsen Gulf, Northwest Territories, Canada - Cases_109_9 | ecosystem: Environmental > Aquatic > Marine > Gulf | place: Canada: Northwest Territories... | reverse complement strand
ACGTCCATCCATCGCGCGCCGGAGGGATCGGGCGCAACGTTCTTGGCAGCGGGGGAGGGAAGAGAGGCAGTGGCAAGCGAGGGAGAGACGAGCTTGTGCGCTTCAGGCTCATCAAGCGGCGTGATCTGCCAGTACCAGCCTGAGTGCGTCACCTCAAACAGCGGCTCGTAAAGATTCGCTGGCGCCTCAGGCACGGAACCTGGGCTCATGCTGTCAACGGTGATGGCGTTGACGAGCTTTCGCAGTTGGCCGTCGAAGCTTGCCTGCACGTCGTCGCGGTAAAGCCCGTAGATGATGAGCCCCGCCAGCGGCAGCACCACGAGAGTCCAGGCTGCGGCGGTAGCAAACAATCGGAACGCGAGGGAATTAAACCGCATGGGCATCAGCCCTGCTCAGGTTCATCGCTCAGGCGATAGCCCAGCCCGCGTACCGTTTGGATCAGATCAACGGGAATTTTCTTGCGCAGCCGGCCGATGAACACCTCAATCGTGTTGGAGTCACGATCGAAGTCCTGTTCGTAGAGGTGCTCCACAAGCTCGGTGCGCGACACGACACGGCCGTTGTGGTGCATCAGGTAGGCGAGCAGCCGGTACTCGTGTGAGGTGAGCTTGATCTGTTGGCCTTCGCACGTCACCCGCGCCGTCCTCGTGTCGAGCATTAGTGGCCCACACTCGATCTCGCTCTTGGCATGGCCGGAGGCGCGCCGCACCTGTGCGCGCACACGCGCCAGAAGCTCCTCCATATGAAACGGCTTAGCAAGATAATCGTCAGCGCCGGCGTCCATGCCGGCCACCTTGTCGCTCCAACGATCCCGCGCGGTGAGAATGATAACTGGCATCTTGCGATCGGAGCGCCGCCACTGCTCGAGGATGGAGATGCCGTCCATCTTCGGCAGCCCGAGATCGAGGATCACGACGTCATAGGGCTCGGTATCGCCAAGAAAATACCCCTCCTCCCCGTCGCCCGCGCTGTCGACCGCGTAGCCGGAGTCGGATAGCGCTGCCACGAGCTGGCGCTTCAGGTCTTTGTCATCTTCTACGACAAGCACACGCACGTTTGCTCTCGCAATGCTCCCTGCTCCCGCAACAGGTCCGACTATAGCGGGCCTCGTCCCATGATCCTAGCGCTTGAAGGGCTGCCGCGCGTCAACCTTTTTATTCACGAGCCGCCCGTTGGGATTGCGCACCACAAGACGGTAGACGAACCTGCTCTTTTCCTTACACAGTGTCGTCTTCACGATCTGCCCGAAGATCTTGGATTGCGCCAGTTTCCAAAGCGACTCGACAGTCGTCAGCCCCTCCTTTCTCACGATCGGCGCCGCCACCGACCAGTCTGCATAACAATTGCCGGCGCCCGCGCGATCCGTCGCGAAGGCACTGACGAGAAGCAAAAATGTGGCAGCAATTCGCAGCATAGAGGCCTCAGTCGAAAATTCTGCGGCACGCTACCGGCCGCCTACTGAACTGCCCATGAATGCTCGCGCACGATTTCAAAGCTTGATCATCATGCTGCGCTGTTCCAGAGGCTGGCTCGCGCGAAAGCGTCCGTAAATGGTCAAGATCGTACCGACCAGTCCACCGAACGCCTGCACTGTTTGCACGATTTGCTGACCGGCCTCGCGCACCAGCTCGCCGGTGATATCGATGCCGATTATGGGTCCGAGTGCAGGCAGCACGGTTGAGAGCCCCGTTATGAGCGCGCCCCAGATCGTCATGGACTCGCCCCACCATTTCGACGTCGGTTTCGAGGAATCAGTCATGTTGGAAGGTCCTTTTTGGTGTGATGGAGACGAGGAAACTTGAGCACCGGTTGCTTTTGCAATGTCGCGCGCAAGCTTCAGTGTCTTGTCGACGCGCACCAGCCACCCGCGGCCGAAACGCCAGAAATGTGGGAGTGAGCGATAGCGCCGTCGCCGCACTTCGGCGTAGACGTCGAGCACATCGTCTATGGCGCTGCGCGCGACCGCCGCGAGCGTCAACGGTCCGATCTCACCGTCGACATCTGTGCCGGCTGCTTGTTGCAACAGACGTGCGGCACCCGTGACCCCGTGATTGACGGCGGCGTCGAAGTGAAAAACCGCCAAAGCCGGAGGGAGGTCATCGCATCGTGCCAGATGCCAATAGCGCGCCGCATAAATATCGCGCACCGCCGCCGCGGCGACGTGCTTCAGCTCCGCCTTGAGGCTTTCCCGCGTCCGGGACGTGATCTCGATACCCTTCCAGACAGCGAAGGTTTTCAGCGTTACGCCGTAGTTGGTCGGGCCTCCGGGATCGTAGGGATCGTCGGTGTAGCCGCCCTCCATCTCGAGCACATGAGCAAGTGCCCGGTCGAAGAGTTCGCTTTGTTGGCCAGCGTCCGAGGATCCAACCTCGTCCGGCCAACGAAACCCAAGCAATCTTGCCTTTGGATACGTGACAACCGTCACCGCATCGCTTTGGTTGCCGCCGAGCAGCGCGATCTCTGTGTCGGTCTCGCCGAGTAAAAATCCAACGTGACCGGCCGCCGGGTCTGCGCCGCGGCTCAGGACCGCAATTGCACCGTAGCGGCCATTTGCGATAGGCGTGCCCCAGCGCAAGTAAGAGCGCGCCATAAGCGAACGCATACTGGAGAGGCCGGCGCGCTCCAGGCACGCACCAACGAACGCTGCGCACCATGGCACTTCGTCGTGGTGCTCCGTCTTCTGACCGGCATCGCGATAAAACGCGCGGATGCGCGGATTGTCGGCAACGCCGCGAACCTCGCGCTGGCCGAGCTCCGCCCAAGCGTGTGCAAGCCATTGCGGCTGCTCCATGACGCGTGCCTTCGCAAATTTTTTGTGATTAGACGACGCCGGCCCAGGGCGTGCCCCGGCCATACGTCCCGCTCAACTGATAGACGCGTACCGAGTACGTAGGCTGCGCCAAACCGAAATCGGCAACCTGCTGCGCGGCCGTATAGGCGACGGTGGAAGCAGCCGCGACGAGCGTGCGCAGTACCGTCTCGCCGTCGAGGATGTCGACTTCGTAGCTCTCGCTATCTTCGCTGAGCGGGACCTCAGGCGACTCCCAACTATCGCCTCCAATCCGCGTGCGCCGCACCCAGCCGATCGTCACGTCCCCGCCCAAGCGGCGCGCCCGCACGTGCACCGGCGATAGCGGCTTTAGTCCCAAGCCCTGGAACGTATACTCTCTCTCGGCATAGGAGGCATCGCCGATATCGCGCGTTGAGGGACCATAACGCCATGCGTACGGCAGTCGAATCTCAGCCACCGTCAGATTGACAGACGCGATCGCCGTGTTGATCAGCACAAAGCCAGCACCCCCGCTCACCGCAGGCCGCATGGCAAACTCGGTTCCAGATTGCCCCCGTAATAATTCGGAAAGCTCATAGGTGTCGACGTCAACGAGTTCCGCATTCTGGAACTGCAAGACCTCCCACTCGCCATCGCCGTTACGCACTGCGGCCGCGTTCTGACCTGCAAACAATTGCAGCCGCGTAATTGAGACAAGTTCCTCGCCTCTTATCTGCACGCGCAAACGCGCGCCATGATCCATGCGCCCGGCAGGACCTTGATTGAGATCATTAAGCGTCGTGCCGATTGTCGCAGGTGCTGTTGCCAACGCCTTCAGATTAAATCCCGTCGCCTCCGGCGAGCCGTAGATGGCAATGCCCCCCGGCCACGGCACTTGCCACGCCGCAACGTATCCGCTTTCCGGCGGCTCGTCCCCACGCAGCAACGGCAGGTCGAGGAATTCTGCAAGCGGCTGGCCGACAAGAACCGCCTCCGACGTTTTGCCCTGACGCTCTTGCTTTACGACAGCGCCATAGACGTCGGGATCGATGGCTCGTGCTTCGATATCGCGCGCACCGTGTTCGCCGATTTCGGTGACGCGAAACAGCCGGCTCAACTGAGCATTCTCCAGCGCCACAACGTCGCCGGGCTCAAGTGCGAGCCAGCTCGGCGGCAGTGTAAAACTAGAGCGCTCGCGTGCGGCCCACGCCTCAAACAGCCACGATTCCGCCATGCTGTCTGCCTGATCGGGGGCAAGCACGATCGGCAAATCGGCCTGGCTGACACGCCCACTGGCACCAACCAACCGCCGCGCCTCTGCGACTGCTTGTTGATAGTCGCTGATGCTCGAAAGGTAGCGGATCTTGGCGGAGGCCGGCAACTCTGTCTCCTGCCCGCGCGTCAAGGTGAGTAGTGCATCGTGCGGGCGCTTTTCAACGAGATCGGCCTCCTTAAGAGATCCCACAGTTGGCTCTGCTCCGCGATGGCGAAACTGGATCACGCCGCCGCTCTCTAGTGAGTCGAAAAAGTAGGAAAGTTCCAGCGGTTGCAACGCATCGCGCGTGCTCATGACGCGATCGATCACGTAGCCAGGAACGGTGCCTTTCAATTGGGCTGCCTCAAACGCCTCAAAACCAAAGTCGATCAGTATCTGTGCAACCAACTCCGCCAGCTGCGCACTCACGAGACGGCCGGTGAGCCAGTGTCCTAGATGCCAGTTTTCGCCATCCGCCCACGCATCGAGGTTGATAGGAAACGCCGGATAGGGGCGCGCATCCCAGGTGTAAACGTAAATACGATCGCGATCGACCATGCGATCGCTGTAGACATTCGAGATAGGATTGACGTCTGGGAAAAAGCCATCGCTCGTGTGATCGAATGTCTCGACGAATGCGTGCAAGAAACGGTTCTGAACAAGGTCGTCGCGCGTGGCCCGCGAGTAATAAGGAGCCGCGGTCTCAGCACTCTTAGGATCAACGAAAACGTTCGGCTGGTTCGGGCCCTTGTCGATCGCTGGGCAACCAACCTCCATGAACCAAAACGGTTTCGATTCCGGCACCCATGCCGTCGGCGTCCCAGATTCCACACCGCCTGGCCGGTTGTAATGCGCGTTGAGCCACCAGGACTTGATGTCCTTGAAGCGAAACACCCAAGGCTTGCCAACGCCGTCCGTGATGGGCGTGCGAACCTGATTGTCGCGATCTTCGATAGACGCGTAAAACCAATCGTAGCCTTCGCCGCCCGTTATGTTGGCGTTCAGATAATCAAGATCGTAGATCGAGCGCGTTCCCGCAAGGAAGTCGAGATGTGTTTGACCATCGCGCCAATCGGAAAGCGGCCAGTAGATATCAACGCCTACCGCGTCGATAGACGGCGACGCCCAAAGCGGGTCGAGATGGAAATAAACGTCGCTTGAGCCGTCGGTGGGCTGGTGGCCGAAGTACTCCGACCAGTCCGCCGCATAAGTCACTTTGGTGCCGGCCCCAAGGATGCCCTTAACGTCCGCGGCGAGTAAAATGAGCGCGGACACGAAGGGATAATCGGAAGTGCTTTCACGCACCCACGTGAGACCGCGCAACTCGGTGCCGATTAAAAACGCATCGATTCCCCCTGCTGCTTTGGCGAGGTACGCCATATGCAGAACCATGCGCCGGTACGTCCACTCCGCCGGACCGGAATAGACCACCCTGCCGTCAAGGATTGAGAAGTCGCCGGGCTGCGCCGTGCCAACAAAAGAAGCGATTTGCGTTGCCGCCGCTGCCGTCTTGTCCGGGCTGCCGGGCTCCCCAGGCGCTGGATCGACTGTGATGCGTCCGCGCCAAGAATAGGGCGGCTGGCCGGTCCCGCCATAAGGATTGGGCAGCGTATTGCCTTCCTCCACGTCCATGAGGATGAATGGCGTAAGCGTTACACCGAGCCCACGCGCCTTCAAGTCGCTGATCGCATCGTTCACGCTCTTGTCGGACGGTGTGCCGCCGTACGCCGCTCGACCTTCGCGCTGGCTGACGACGTAGGCTGAACTGCGCTCCACACCCGCAACCTTCCACTGGTCGGGACTTGTCGTCTTATCCCTAAGCTCCACACCGGGCCGCAACTGACAAACGCCAGTGCGCAGGTCGGTGCCAAACCAGCTCACAACGAGCGAAATGTTATTGGCGTTCGGCAGCGCTGCCTCCAACTGGTCGAGCGCGACCGACCAATTGGTGCCTCCCTGGCGTGTGTGCACGTTCTCCGGCATGGAGTCGCCGGGCCCAAACACATTGGCTATCGTCTCCGGAGCATAGACGAACTCACCCGAGCCAGGAATCATCACAACGCTGCGAATCTCTTCGGAGAGCGAGTCGATGGAGCGGTAGACCTCGAAGGAGAACTGCGGCAACCGATTGCCAAAGTCGGCGAGTGGCAAGCGCTGAAACACAATATACGCCGTACCGCGATACGCCGGCGCATTGTCGGCACCCTGTTTCGCCGAAATTAACGTGTCGACGAGCTGCGTCTCGGTACCATTGTGGACATGATATGTAATTTGCGACAGATCGATCTCGCGCCCGTCGGCCCAGACGCGCCCGATGTTGCTAATCTCTCCCTCGGCCACCGCCACTGCGAAGTTTGCAAAGTAACGATACTCCGTCGTCACGACCTGGCTTTGCGACGATCCGCCGCCGCCAAAGCCCTTTCCTCCTCCTCCGCCGCCACTCGTGCTCGTGCTTGTGACGACCTCCTCTTCAAAAGAGGTGGCCCAGATCACTTGCCCGCCAAGACGCACTCGCCCGTAGACGCGTGGTATCGGAGCACCTTCTGTCGAAGCCGTGAGTTGTAGCTCTGAGAGACGCGGGCCTTCGACTTGTTGGGTCTGGCCCGATCCCCCAAACAAGGCCTGATCGATGAAGGAGCCGGCAAGCGAACCGACCTGCGCGCCAATAGTGGCGCCAGTGATCGTCGCCCCGAGCACGGTAATGCCCGTGGGAAGGAGCGCGCCTCCGACGACGGCTCCCACGGCTGCCAATGCAAGCGTTGCCATCAGCGTATCATCCCAGGAAATGCAAACGCGCCGGCGATGCGACGGCGCCACCATGCTGAGAGCGCAACCTCACAGACCGGTCCGCCTTCCATTGCGTGGATCATCATCTTTGAGCTTGTGACGATCGCTGCGTGCTTGGCCACCGCTTCCCTGCGAATTCGAAAAACAATTACGTCGCCGGCCTGCGCAGAATTTGGCCTAAGCGCGACGAGATGACGGGTTGCCGCTTCCAGCATCGTCTCGCGTCCACCGGCTTCGGCCCAATCGCGGCTATAGGGCGGCGGCGTCTCCGCATCTTGTCCGTAGAGTTCGCGCCACACTCCGCGCACTAGGCCTAAACAGTCGGCGCCAATTCCGCACGCACTCGCCTGATGATGATAGGGCGTTCCAATCCAGCCCCGCGCAGCGCGCACGACGTCGCCCACGCTATGGCGCAACAGTGGTTCGGCAACCGGCATGAACCGTCCCTTCATCCTCAATTGCCGCCGCTGCGCGCGAACTGGGTGATAAAATCGTTGCCCGGCATGTGCGGGAAACCGCGGAAGTTGAGCGTATTGGAAAATTTTTCCCCGCATGTTTCAAAATGCTTGTCGCAGCCCGCCGTCACTTCGAACGCTTGCCCCACAGCAAGCAGCACGCGCGGCGCGTTCCAAAGTTCGATCGTCACGACATCTCCGCCGTTCGTATGATCCTTCACCTCGATCGCCTGCCCGTTCGACTCTCCGGACGTGAAGGTTAGAAGCCCGCGTGTGAACCAATCGTCTGAGAAGGTCTCAATACCGCTCGCCTTAAATCCCCGGTCGCCCAAGATCTCGGTGACAATTCCCGTACCGCGATAGGTCTCTGCATCGAGGTCCACTTTGCAACGCGCGTCGCCTAAATCGGTGTCGCACGCAAACTGATAAAGCCTGCCCTTAGGCTGCTGTAGATAGTGGGAAAGCCCGCGCACCTCGGCGGCAAATTCTCCGCCCGCTCGGCGCACCTCACCTAAGCTTCCGGTGCGCATCAGGACGCGTTGGCCAGGCTCTTGCCAGTTGACGCGAAAAATCTCGACGCGCGCATCATCATAAACTCCTGCGGCAAGATCGGTTTCGCTTAAGCGTTCCGACGAAAGCGCGCTCGTTACCTCCAGATTGTCGACGCTGAGGCCCACAGAGTCACGCATCTCGCTTGCAGTGAAGCCTGCGGCGGCCTCAAATGTCGTGTCGTCAAATGCCACGTCGTGATCATGATCTGTGAAGCCGAGCTTTTGCCCGTCACGGCGAGTTAAGCGCCAACACCAGCACAGCGTGGTGGCACCGGATGCGAGATGGCTTTCCAGCTCAGGAGAAAGAAACTTCACAGACGCACCTCCACAATGGGAATGTTGGGGATCGCCCCGTGCCGAAAGCCCTGCAAGTTGATTTCGAGCCTGTCGGTGTCGAAACGTACCGGCACATCGAATTCGAAACCTGCACTCACCGTCTGACCGGCCGTAGGAGTGTGGCCTTCCAGAAACGTCACGATGCCTCTTGCCGGATCAACAAGAAACTCCGTGCTTTCGGTTTTCTCAACACCGTTAACCGCGACGCGCACGCTCCCGGCAATTGGTTTTTTGATCTCACGCGCCCACGGTGCGTAGGCGCTCCCGTACGTTTTTATCAGCTGAAATTCTGATGTCGCGCCGTCACCTATCCCTATCTGTTGATCGAGCGGCGTGGGATCATCGCTAGGCGGGCACGATTTTGAATCAGTGTGATCGCGCCAGCGGAAACCATAAAATCGGCCGCGGCGCTCTTCGAAAAACGCTATGATCGCGTGCAAGTCATCGAGCGACTTTATACCGTAACCCGCGTTGTAGTTGCGGCGTGAATCCGCCCAACGGCTGTTGCGCTCTTCGTAGCCTGACCCAAGCACCACTACGTCGGTGCGCCGTTCCGGACCTCCTTGCGCTCCGCGCGAGATCTCGGTGGGAAACCGCACATCGTGAAAACTCATTGGCTCGGCCTACGAAAACTCGAATGGGGAATGGCAGCCGCCAGCGGCAACCAGGACTGAGCGCAAATGCAGCCAATCCCGGCTGCCACTCTTCAAAGGTTTCTCTGACCCAAACTAACTGCGCGCGCGACCATCGCCGCCAGCTGGCTTTCGGTACGGCGAAAGCTTTCTGCATCCGGTGTCGACACGTTGAAGGTTACGTTGACACCGCCACCTCCGCTTGCAACGACACCGAGGCGCCCGTCAGGGCCGCGCGCCAGCGGCATGATAGCTTCAGCACCACGCTCGCCCGCCAATCCGACGCGTCCGCCAGCGAGTGGAAACACCACCGGGCTTTGAATGATCCCACCGCTCGCAAACGGAACCGGCATACGCTGCTGCAACACGCCGCCCTTCGCAAACCCAAGACCTCCGGAGAACAATCCCTGGAATGCAAGTCCCAATGCGTCGCCGAGCGGCTTGAATGCCGCCTTCACAACCATGCTCGATAAGCTCAGTGCCATTGAGCGCAGCACGTCCGTTAGGGCCTTGCCCTTGACGGCCACGGCATCGAACGCGTTCACAAACACACTGCTGAATTGGCGTCCAAGTGTGTTGAGCTTGCCAAACTCCTCTTGAACTTGCCTCGTGTCGGCGACGCATTTGATCGTGCACGTCTCGAATGAGCCTATGGAATCGGTCATCTCGTCTCTCCTCGTCAGTCGGGAAAGCAACGCATCATCTGCGCCAGATCAGTCTTCGACGGCGGTCCTCCTGACGGCACGCCCATTCGCCCGCGGATCGCGGCCTCCAACTCTCTTGGCGTCATTGCCCAGAACATGCTGGGAGGAAGTGCCAGGACTCCAAGCCCCACTGCCATCACGTCGGACCAGGGAAAGGGACAGTGGCGGCCTCTTCTGTGGACTCGTTCGTATCTGCGTCTGCTTCGCCGCCAAACGTTTCACGCAAGAGACGCGCGACAATGTCCACGAAACCGGCGGCACCACCCTCCGCCTTCATGGCGCTGACGGCTTCGTTGTCGACATCGTGGCCGCCCCCGCGCAGACCGGCGCCGATGATGCGCACCGCGTCGCGCGCCGACAGCCGCCCCTTCTCAAAACGTGTGGCCAGTGCCAGCATGTCTTCGTCACCGAACGCAGCTTCCAGTTCAGCTAGCGCGCCCAGGGTCAGACACAGCCGGTATGGCTTGCCGTCGAGCCGCGCCTCGATCTCTCCGCGATGCCGATTGGTCATGTTGCAGCTCCCGCTCGTTAGATCGCAGTGAACGTCAGCTCGCCCGCCGACTCCAACGCGATATCGAAGGCCACCTCACCATCATGGCGGCCCGTCAACTCAAACGAACCGATGTGGAACGGTCCTTCCACCGTGCCGAAATCTGGGATCACCACCTGCCAGTTACGGATTGTCCCATTGAAGACGTAGCTACGTACGATCTCATCTGATGCGGCATCCTTGAAAATACCTGAGCCCGAAAGCCGCGCCGTCTTCACGCCTGCGCCTTCCAACAATTCGCGCCATTGCCCAGCCGATTCCGTATGCGTGATGTCAACCGCCTCAGCATTGAAAGCGATCGTGCGCGAGCGAAGACCCGCAACCGTCGCATACGACCCGGTCCCATCGCTATCGACCTTCAAAAGCAGGTCCTTGCCCTTTTGTGCTGCCATGACTTTGCTTTACTCCATCACTCGTTGGGTCCAGGCCGCACACAGGTGCACGAAGCAGCCGCGACCTAGAGCAAGATCGGTCTTGTTGGAATCGTTCACCAAGCCCAGAAGGTTCCCGGCAAGAACGTGAATCTTGCTCTAAATTAAAAGGGTAGAGACTGATTCACGTTTCACTTTGACCCAATTAGCGCTTCCAAGTGAAACGATCAGACTCTAAGACGCGCGAAATGCGATCCTGATTTATGCGAGCGGTTCAGTGACCGCCCGGTAGCGTATGATGCCGTGGTAAGTCTCGCCGTCGGCTCCTCGCCGCGCGTCTGAGAACTCGTGGCGCAGGTTCACCAGCCGGTAGCCTGAAAGCGACAGTGACTGGTCGTGCAACACCTCGCGCACCGCGCCGATGATCTCCTGCGTTTCCTTCCGGCCGTGCGCGCGTGACCATATGTGCAGTGTCAGGACGTGCTCCTCACCCGCTTCCGTCCCGGTGCTCCAATCGCGCTCGTTGCTTTGCGCGAACGTCATAAAGGGAAACTCGGCGCGTACCGGCACGTCGTCGTAGACGCGCGGGCCTCCGAGCAAATTCGCCAGCGCCGCGTCTCCGGTCAGGGCTGCGAAGATCGACTGCTGCAAGGCCCAACTCGCGCTCGCCATCACTCACCTGCTCCTGGTTGCTCTGAGAGTGTTTCGATCACGCTCACGACCCATTGGAATCCTGATTCTATGACAGGATTTCCGGCGTACCGTCCCTGCGCACGTCCGATCCTTGCGCATCGACAAAACGCCGCCGGCCGAAACCCACCTGAGCTCCGGGCCCGAACTCGCCGCGCTTTAAGCGTGCGCGTAGATCTTCGATATATCTTTCAATCCAGCCTTCGCTGAAGCCGTCCACCCGAGCCCGCAACCTCATAGATCGCGCTCCTGCGCCAGACAGCGCAACCAATGCCGGCGCCTGTCAGGATCAAACACGGCGCGAATGTCATAGACGCGCGTTCCTTCGCGAAAACGCATCTCCGGCTTCACGTCGCCGCGGTAGCGAATGAAGATTGTGTGGCTGAGACGCCCGGCCACGCGATCGGATTCGAAGCCCTCGCCGCCGCCGCCTGGACGCACTGCCGCCCACACCTCGTCCACCGTGTTCCAAATCACATCCGAGCCCCCGCCCCCGTCGCCCGTACGGTTGGCCTCTTCCAGGACGAGCCGCGTACGTAACTCGCTTAGTGAAATGTTGACCGTCATAGCCGCTTCGTCCGGTAGGGTTCGAGAAGGTCGGACACCACGGCTGGAATGACAGTCGTGGGCGAACCGATCTCAATGGGGTCGCGGTGCTCATACCAGTGCGCCACCAACAGCAGCAGCGCTTGGCGAATGGGCGCGGGCACGTCGGAGGCGTCCGCCCCATACCCAGCCGTGAAGTCAATCTCGATCCCGTTGGCAGCCTGACCCGGCTGCGGCCAGATTGCCCCATTGCGCACCAGTCGCGACGGCGTACCGGCAATGTCGACCAGATAAGCGCTCGCCTCGATCGTCTCTTGCGAGCCATCCGCCGCAAGTACCCGAACCTCCTCAACCGACTGCAACGGCCGCAACGGCAATTCTAAAATCTTGGTTCCCGGCCAGACATCGAGTAGCAGCCGCCAACTCTGCGTGATGAGCGCCAGCCCCAGACCCGTCTCGATATGCAGCCGCGAGGTGAGAATGAGACTCGCAATCAGCGTGTCCTCATTCGTTCCATCAACGCGCAAGTGGGCCTTCGCCTCGGCAACCGTCACTGGCTCCGAAGCGGGACCGCTCGTCAACACGAGGGACATGGATCTCAACACCTTTGCTGTTGGCAAAAAAGCACGCGGGACCGCCGCGAGGGGAGACGGCGGTCCCGCCAAAAACCCCGCAGGAGGGAGGAAACCTGCGGGGCAATTTGGTTGTCAGAGTTTTGTTGATCGCACTCGCCCCCTGTCGGCTGCGTCAGCAACCGGGGAGCAGCGCGCGTGAACGAGACTAGACGTCGAACTTCAAAAGCTTGATCGCCTCGAAGTCCTGCACGCCGCCGCCCACGCGCTTGGTCGTGTAGAACAGCACGTAGGGCTTGGCGGAATAGGGATCGCGCAGCACGCGAATGCCTACCCGGTCGACGATCAGATAACCGCGCCGGAAGTCGCCGTACGCCAAGCTGAAGCTTCCGTTGGCCACGTCGGGCATGTCCTCTGACTCTGCGACGGGGAAACCCAACAGCGTCGGTGACTCGCCCGGATTGGCCGAGGGCTGCCACAGATAGGTCCCATCCCCATCCTTCATCTTGCGGATGACGCTTTGCGTCGCCCTATTCATGACGAAGTGCGCGTTCGCCCGGTAACCCGACTTCACCGCATAGATGAGATCGATCAGCACATCGCCGGGATCGGAGCTAGGAAACGCACCCGCCTGCCCCGTGGCGATGAAGCCGATGTTGCCCCAGGTCCACGAGTCGTTCGCCACCGTCGTATAGTCGAGGAAGCCCTTGGGCTTGTTCGTCCCATCGCCTGAGACGAAAGCGGTGCCTTCCTGCTCGGCAAACGCGATGCGCACCTCTTCGGCCAGCCACTCGTCGATGTTGACCGCACTATCATCGAGCAGGCTCGAGGTCGCCGCCGGCATGGCGTAAAGCTCCATCGTGGGGAATGAGAGCTCTGCCAGTGTCGGCGCGTTGGTCTGCGGACGTGCGGCCGTCTCGGCCACCCAGCCTGTGTCCGCGCCGCTAATTGCGAACGGGCGCTTATAGACCGAGCCCGACACCTGGCGAATGCCTGAGATGGCGCGAATCGGCGAAATATCCTTCAGCGCGCGATTAACGGCCGTCTCCGTCTCGTCGGGCACCAGATACCCGCCATCAGGATCAGACCCCACCGATAACGCCTTGCGTTCCAGATCGCGCAAACGCCCCGGCTCACCCTTGCGCACGTATGACTCGAACGCGGCCGCGTGCTCGCGCGAAGCGCCTGTGCTTAACGATCCTCCGCCAATGGGCGGGCGCGCCACCTTCAAGGCGAGGTCGTCGGCCATGCGCCGGGTTTCATCGAGCGTGTGATCGATACGCGTAAGCTTTTCCTCTAACAGCGGGTCGACGGCGGACCGCCGCTCCAGCGCATAAAGGCGCTCATCGTTGGTCTCCTTGAAGGCTTCGAACGCGCGCATGAAGTCTTCAAATGCCGAGCCGACGTTTGACGCGCCAGCCTTCGTTTCCAGTTCGGACATGAGGTGTCTTCCTCTAGTTAAATACTGCATCTCAAGAAGCGCGCCGCGTCCCTGATACGCGACGTCAAACGCGCTTCCTCACTCATGCCTAGGCCCGCATCCCGCAGAGCTTTGAGGCCATCGAAGCCCGCGCACATCACCGCGCGCGCCTCACGTCGCGTCAGCCCAGCATCCCGCGTGAGCCAGCGTTCAAATTCCCGTTGCGTCGGTTGAGCGCGCGCAAAGGGCCGCGCTTTGACCGTGGCGATACGCGCCTCGGGCAACAGCGGAAACGTCACGATTGAAATCTCCCACAGATCGACTTTGTGCAGCCGGCGCACACCGCCTGAGCGATCGCGCCGCCCTTTCACCGTGCGAAAGCCAATCGACAACCCATCGAGCGCGCCCGCGCGCATCAGCGCGCGCACCTCGCGCGCCTTGGCGACCTCCGGCAACAGCCGGCCTTGCACATAAAGACCGCGCGCATCTTCGCGCAGCGACGTCCAAACCCCGATAGGCTGATTGGCATCGTGCTGAAACAGCATCTTGATGCCCGACACACCGCGCCCTGCCAGGCTTTCGGCGAACGCGCCGGGCAGCACGATGTCGTGGCTCATGTCCTCGCGGTTGAAAACGCTCGCATACCCTTCGAAGTTGCCGTCGACGGCGACCGTCTTAAAGTCGAGTGAGGTGAACTTCACTTCGTGCCGAGACACCTCGTGCCGAGACACCTCGTGCCAAGGCAGCGCCTGGCCCGCTCCACGCTCGCCCATGCGTTTGGTCTCCGAATTTTTCGAAATGTCGTTAGCCGTGCCGGCGCGCCCGGCGGCCTGCTAAAGTGTCTTGCGCTGCATCACGAGGCGAGCCGGCCCTTCCCCCCTGACGAACACCTACTTCGTTTGCTTAATCGTGACGCCCGGCACCTGCGAGACAAACTCCCTCATGCTTTCAACGAGTGCAGCGGCCATTTCTGGCGTTCCGCCCTTGTCGGAGTCAATGTAGAAGTGGGTATGAAAATCGGGCGTGTCGAACACATTGCCCCCGGTCAAAGCGGCGTCAGGCCGCCACAAATCGACGAAGAAGATATCAAAACCAGGCTTGAGCCGCTTTATTCGTACTTTAAGGCCATTGCCATTCGCGAATTCCCGCATTTTGTCAAAATATGTGTCCCATTCCTCCCGCGGCACCGTCACAACTGTACTGTGCACGGCTCTTCTGCCCGCCTTATGTTCGAAATCATATATGGCAACCTGTTGCTCACTCACCATGATGCGCGCCCCTATCCACACGACCAGCATGAGAAGGCTGACGGCCGCAATACAAAGGGTCCGAAAACGATTTGCCTCCCCCATAATGTCCCCCTCAAACTTCCCCCGTCCCTGACGAACCCCTACTTCGTTTGCTTAATCTTGATACCCGGCACCTGCGAGATAAACTCCTTCATGCTTTCACCGAGCGCAGTGGCCACTTCTGGCGTTCCCCCATTTTTCGGGTCTATATAAAATGGAATAATAAACTCGTTCGGGTCGAAGACGTTGCCCCCCGTCAGCATCACGTCCTCTCGCCATAAACTAATGAAGGTAATTCTAGGCATCGGATCGAAAGGCGCGATCCGAATTTTGAGGTCGTTTGCCTTCGCAAACTTTCGCATTTGCGCGAAGTACCTGTCCCGTTGCTCTCGCGGCACCGTCGCCCTAACTTTGTAGACGGATTTTCTGCCGGTCCCGAAATCGAAATTGTGGCGCTCAGACACGGTTTCAGCGTCCATTGCTTGGCCCCCTACTATCGTGGCCACCGTGAAAAGACCGAGAATAAGAATCCAGTGGGTCCGAAAATGATTTGCCCCCGCCATTATTTCCCCCTCAAACTTCTCCCCTGACGAACCCCTACTTCTTTTTCTTAATCGTGATGCCCGGCACCTGCGAGACAAATTTTTTCATGCTCTTAACAAGCGCGGCGGCCATCTCTGCACTTCCTCCTTTTTCAGGGTCTATGTAAACGTAGACATAAAAATCGGGAGTATCGGCAACGTTGTTTCCCGTCACCATTACGTTACTGCGCCAAAGATCCACGAAGAAGGCATCAAAACCAGGCTTGAGCCGCTTTATTCGTATTTTAAGGTCGTGAGCCTTCGCGAATTCCCGCATTTTCGCAAAGTAGGTGTCCAATTCCTTTCTCGGAACGGTCGCAATTAGCTTTTGGACGGCCGTCCTGCCCGTTCCAAAGTCGAATTCAAAATCGGTATACTGTCGGTCACTTGCCATGTTGCGCGCCCCTATCCATACGGCCAGTATGAGGAGGCCAACAACGATGATCGAAACTGTTCGAAAACGATTTGCTCCCGTCATTATTTCCCCCAACGCTTTCCCGATTGCGCTCGATGTTTCTGCGTAACTCCTGATCTAGCGTATCAAAGAGACCAGGTCCAAGCTCTTCGTTAATCTTATTCATACCGGGAATAATGTTGTTGCCAAACCCCCTTGTCGTAATCGTCCAGGAGCCGTCAGCATTCTGTGTGGCCCTTCGCACGACCCCTCCATTATAGAAGAGGTGCCCCAGCAGCGTTCTGTTCGTGATGGTGAGACCGTCTTCGCTGACGGCCGTCTCAACCGGTCCACCAGGAAAACCCGTATTCGGATCAACGGCTATGTAGGTTCCTCCGTCCACGACGGGTTGGGAAGGATCCTGGCCCGGCACGGAAAAGCGAGACAACTGATCCGCCATCTCCTCGTTGGAGCACGTCAACTCAGCGCTGCAGCCGGGGTTCTCAACTGTATAATCATGCCAACCCGGCTTTGACGGATCGAATTCAGGCGCCTCAACTTTCGGCTCAGCAATCTGTTCGGATTCGCTTTCGCTGCTACCGACATCAAACCCGCCACTGCCACTCCCGCCTGAGCCTCCCCCACCATCACCCGTCCACTGACCGCCGTCCGGGTCGCCCTCCGGCACACGCGGCTGGCTTGGATCAAAGCCCGCCTTCTCTTCTTGCTCCTCAACGTCGCCCGGCCCGTCCTCTTCAACGGGACCGTAACCCACCGCGGCGCGCTTCTCGTTGATGGTCAGGAACGTCGCCTGATTCAATCTCGCCCACAGTGCCTCGCGCTCGATGCTCAAGGCTTCCACTTGGTCAAGGTCGGGGCGCAGTTCTAAGCGCTCGCCGAACGCCGGACCCAGCCACGCTGAGAACGCCTTGGCCGTACGATTGACCAGCGGCAGCACCGTTTGGCGCCAGAGTGAACGTTGCGCCTCTTGGTAGTTCGAGTACGTGTTGTCGCCGGGGATACCGAGCAGCATCGGCGGCACGCCGAGTGCTAATGCGATCTCGCGCGCGGCCGCGTGCTTGGCTTGCACGAAATCCATTTCTTTGGGCGACAGCGACAGCGGCTTCCAATCGAGCCCGCCTTCCAAGAGCAACGGCCGGCCGGCGTTGCGCGCGCCCTGAAAGCCTTCTTCCAGCTCGTTTTTGAGCCGCGCATATTGCTCGCCCGTGAGGTTGCCGCTCTTGGCCGCATAGACCAGCGCGCCCGACGGCCGCGCCGCGTTATCGAGCAGCGCCTTGTTCCACGAGCTCGCCGTGTTGTGGATGTCGATCGCCACCCCCGCCGCCTCGATCGGGCTCATGCCGTAGTGATCGTTGACCGGGTGGAACAGGCGCACGTGTAAAATGGGGCGCACGCCTGGCACAGGGTCCTCAGCAAAGCGGATCGATTGGCCGTTGGCCGAATACTCGAACGCCTCCGGCCAACCATCAGGGCCCGGCACCACCTTCATGCGGTCGGGGCGCAGCACGTGCAGCTCGCGCAAGCGTCCGCTGAGTGCCACCGCCTCCACGTAGGCGTTGCCGGCCACCAGCAAGAAGCCGTACCAGCTCTCCAAAAAGTCGGTCGTTGTCTGATCTGGCGAGGGTTGCGCCAAGAGATCGAGCAAACCCTGCTCAGTGACTTCCTCTTCGCCATCGTAAAGTAACAGCGGCACCGAGGCTGCCGCCTCGGCGATCATGCGCACGCAGCGGTAGACGATCGCGTTTTGCATGTAGCCTTCGCGTGCGAAGGCAGAGTAGTCGCGCGGCGTCCACACCGGCTGGCCTAAGGGTTCCCACGCAATGAGCGGGCCGACGGCGCTGGCCTTGGCATGGGGAAGACCGGCGCGGCCGGGCAACAGCCGGCTCACCGCATCGAGGATGCGCGACATACGTTTCCCTTGTCGTTGGTTGTCGGCAGAGCGCGATGGTGTCAGACCCTCAGGGTCTCCCCCATTGATCGCTTACAGCCGGCGCACACCGGGTCGCCCCGGCGCGCCAATCATCAAATCCGTCAACGCCCACACCAGCGCATCGAGCCGGTCAGGGCTGCGCCCCTTGGCAAGGCCGTCAACACCAAACAGGCACATCTGATCTTCAAGCGCATCGAATGCGCCCACGTGCGCCACACGCCCTTCCGCGTACAGCGCGGCAATCGGTTCCGCGCGCAGCCACTTGCCCCGCGTTGCACGCACCGTGCGTACTGCGACCGAATGATCGATCTGGCGCAGCACGGTGACCACAAGATCGCCACCCTGGTTGACCTCCGCCACCACACGGTCGGCCAGGTAATCGCGATAGGCCGCAATGGCCGCACGCGCCCAAACTTGGGGCTCGCGACCCTGCAGCGTGCGGTCGTCGATAACGTAGGCGCGCCCATCGGGCCCCAGCCCAGCAACGACAATCCCGCACGCATCCGATGTTGCCGTCGCCGTCACCGGCGGATCGACGGCGACCACAATCGTGGCGAGCTCGGGCGCATTCGCCACCCGGTGCTCATCGATCCAGTCGCGGCGCCACAGGCTGCCCGACAAGTCATCGACCAGCTCACCCAACAATTCTTGCCGCCCTAACGCCGTGCCCGCGTAGCGCCGCGTCATCTCCGCGACGAACGTCGGCGCCAGGTTCTCCGTGTTGTCGATGGTCGCAGCCCGCGTCACGACCGTTGCCGCGTCGTCAAGCAGCCTCTTGAGCAGCGGGATCGGCCGCGGCGTCGTCGTTGCGACCATCTGCGGAATTGTGCCCAACCGCAGCGCGAACTGCAGCATGTCCCATGTCTTGTCGGGGTGGCGCCACTTGGCGACCTCGTCGCACCACGCCGCATCGAACTGCGGCCCCCGCAACCCATCGGGGTCTTCAGCCGAGAACACTTGTGCGATCGCCCCCGTCGGCCACACCAGTTGGTGCTTGGATGGCTCGTATCGCGGACGTTCGCACCCATGGTGAACCGACAAGATCCCCGAGACCCCCTCGATCATCACACGGCGCACGTCACTCGACGTTTCGCCCACGAGCGCGATGCGCGTTGCCGCTACTTCCCCGATCGGGGGCAAACCCAACGCCTTGGCGCGCACCCACTCCGCACCGGCCCGTGTCTTGCCCGCGCCGCGCCCGCCAAGGATCAGCCAGACGCGCCACGGCTCACTTGATGCACTCGCTGCGGGCGGAAGCTGGTCATCGCGTGCCCATAATGGCCATTCTCCAAGGATTGCCGCTAGTTCGGCTTCAGAAAACTCAGCGAGATCTTGGTGCAGCGTTCCGGCTGCGCTGGAGGCGCTCAAAGCGCTCCACAATTTCTCTGCGAATGCGCTCGACGTCCGAGAAGGCGGTTTCTGCGGCTTTG
>Ga0255058_10000704_pt1 | contig 19285 bp, 18 predicted proteins | sample Cases_109_9_MG_FD_188637 | JGI IMG/M metagenome (GOLD analysis project Ga0255058, IMG submission 188637) | Seawater microbial communities from Amundsen Gulf, Northwest Territories, Canada - Cases_109_9 | ecosystem: Environmental > Aquatic > Marine > Gulf | place: Canada: Northwest Territories... | reverse complement strand
CATGACGTCCTGCCGCGAGTGCGAAGGTGACGACGCAGAGAAACACGAGAAGCCGACGAGTCATGCTGCTCGTGGTTTGTAAGCCGGAGGTCTCAGTGGTGCAAACGCCATCGATTTCTTGCGACGGTACTTGCATTGGACGACGGACCACCAGAAACTCTCCGACCATGGGGGATGTCGTCGAGAACCTGGAGAGCACTGCGCGCGACCATCTCGCCAACGAACGAACGTTTTTGGCTTGGGTGCGGACGGCTCTTGGCTTGGTTGGTCTCGGTGTGGTGATCGAGCGTTTGGCCGCGGGCGGTGAAGGCCTCGGAGTCGTGGCAGGCGTCGCGTTCATCTGCTTCGGAGGGCTCTCGTTGATCTACGCAGTCGGGCGCTACCTGTGGGTTGCGAAGAACCTCGAGCGCGGGATGTTTCCGGTCGCGATTCGGGGGCCGGTGCTCGTAGCCGTTGGCGCGCTGTTCGTAACGGGGGTGGCCATGTTGTACGTCTTGTTCTGAGCTTTTGCTGTGCACGACACTCTTCAGCAAACGATCGACGAGCTCGTTCTCCTTCTCGCGCGTACGCGCCTGAGGACTCAGCTGACGACTACGTTGCTAGGTTCGGGGGGTGCACCCAGCAGGTCCCTGTTCGATTTGGGTTGGCGTCCGTCTCGTTCGGAGATTCCAAGCTCTTCGGCGATCTCCGCCAAGATCATCACGTGGCCTGAACGGTCCATGCGCTTCGGGTCTCCGTGAAGGGCGTCGATGACGCGCCCGATCAGCTCCGGACTCTCTGCGTTTGTGAGAAATTTCCGGTACGGGCCCTTCATCGCCTCGGGATGTGCAAACAACGGCTCGTTTCGCTCGGTCCGCACGAAGCCGAGCCAAAGGCTCATCACTGCGATGTCGTGCCTACGAAGCTCCACCGCCATGTCCATCGCCATCTTGTCGACGCCGGCCTTGCCAGCACCATAGGCTGGCCCATGCATGTAGCAGCGAGCACCGTAACTCGAGGTGAACACGACACAGCCTCCACCGCTTTTCACGAGCAGCGGGGCGGCGAAGTAACTCGCCACATAGTGGGAGCGGAGCCCGACATCGAGAATTCGCAGCATGTCGAGTGACTTCTCCCAGAATGGCCCAGGCTTCGCGAGCTCTCTCGGAATGGCAGTCGCGTTGTTGACCAGGATATCGAGGCGCCCCTGCTCTTGCTCGACGCGTTCGAACAGTTGCTCGACCTGGTCATCGTGTGCGTGGTCGCATTCTACCGCGACGCCTCGGCCGCCCGCCTCGGTGACGGCGTTCGCGGTTTCGGTCACCGAGCCGCCCAGCGGATGTGCCTTACCCTCGTCGGTGCTTCGGCCCGTGACGTAGACAGTCGTCCCTTGGGCGCCCAGCGCCAACGCGATTCCCTTGCCGACGCCACGGCTGGCACCCGTGACGACGGCGACTCTTCCATCCTGGTGGGCCATTCGGTGAGGCTTCTAGCACGTCTCGGGCTATACTGCGCTGCCATGGAATCCGCCCCGACCGAGGCCGATCCTCCGAATAGTTACCTCATTCAAGGTCGAGTCGTCACCATGCCATGCATCGTCCGGGATGCCTGCTCCGCGACGGCCACGTGGCTGGTCAGCTCGCGGGCGGCGCAACTGTTACTGCCTGGTCCCGAGCTCGAGATCGCCGAGGTCATGCCAGGCCGCGGGCTCTTGAGCATTTCGTGCATCGACTACCGTGACAACGACCTCGGAGACTACAACGAAGTGTCGATCGCGTTTTTCGTCCGCGAGCGTAGCGCGCCGCGTGGCCTTCCATACGCGGGCACTGCGATCGACATGATGCGTGGACGCCTCCCGACCCACATCATCCACCTGCCGGTCAATCAGTCTTTTACTTGCGAAGCCGGCCAAATGATCTGGGGTTTTCCGAAGACTGTCGACGAAATCGACTTCGACACGAGCGGAGAGCGCGCGCTCTGCAGCTGGAACAAGGACGGGCACAACGTGCTCCGAGTAAGCATGCCGATCGGCGGCAAGCGAAGCTTCCCCGAGCAAACCCTCTGCACCTACAGCTACATCGACGGCGCCCTTCATAAAACCGAGTTCGCCTCCAGCGCAGAAAACCTCGGCATCCACCTCCGCGGCGCAGAAATCAAGCTCGGCGCCCACCCCATCGCCGACGACCTCCGCTCCCTAGGCCTCCCCAAACCCCCCCTAATGACCCTATGGATGTCCAAAATGAAGGCCCGCTTCAACCCCCCATCGGGGACACGCTAGCCCCCCCAAACACCCATCTTTTCAAGCAGTTACGACCCACACCGCGATAACCCATGCCGGACGGTGTGTACGCGGCGACAGCCCGAGCTCGGCCGAGTTTGCGCGGTGTGGGTTATAACAGGCTGAGATCAAAGGGTTTTTCGAAGTGGAGCGTGTCCCCGCGTTTCGGTCATGCGGAGGGCGGCGAGGACGCCTGATGCGAAGGTTAGTGCGGCGACGGTCCAGATTGCGGCGGCTAGGCTGAAGCGGTCGGCGATCAGGCCTGCGAGGAGAGCGCCTACGGCGTATCCCAAATCGCGCCAGAGTCGATAGACACCAACGGCCGAGGCCCTCCATTGCGGGTGGGCGACGTCTCCGATGGCTGCGAGGAGGGTCGGGTAGACCATTGCGGTGCCGGTGCCGAGGAGCGCGGATGCGCCGGCGAATCCCGTGAAGCTGCTCGAGAGAGCCATTGCGGCGATGCCGACCGCTTGAATCCACATCCCTGTGACGATGAGCCACTTGCGCCCGACGCGATCGGAGAGCGCACCGGTGAAGAGTTGGCCAATGCCCCACACGGCAGGGTAAATCGCGGTGAGCGTCCCGATCTCGCGGAGGGACATGCCAGCGGCCGCGAAGAACAACGGGAAGGCTCCCCATGCCATGCCATCGTTCAAGTTGTTCACGAGGCCCGCTTGGGACACCGACGAGAGATCCTTGTTGAAGAGGGACGTCTGCCAGAAAACTTCGCGCTGTGTCGGGAGCCCCTCGGGTGGCGCTTCCCACATGGTCGACTCGTGCTCGACGTGATGCTTGGTCTCCCGAACTGCAAAAACCGAGAGCAGTAGCCCTGCGACGACAAATCCGATCCCGAGATAGAAAGGCTGGGGGCGCAAGCCGTAGCGTGCGGCGAGCCAGCCCGTGCCGAGCGCCGCGGCCCCCAGCGCGAAGTATCCCGCGAACTCGTTGATTCCCATCGCGAGCCCTCGACGCTCGGGGCCGACCAGGTCGATTTTCATGATCACGGTCGTCGACCAGGTGAGCCCCTGGCTCGCTCCAAGCAACACGTTTGCGAAGAGAACCCAGTTCCAGGTGGGCGCCCAGATCAGCAGGAAGGGCACCGGGGTGGCGACCAACCAACCCGCGACCAAGATGGGTTTCCGGCCCCAGGCGTCAGACCACCGACCGGCAAAGTAGTTCGCCGAGGCCTTTGTGACCCCGAACACCATGATGAACGAAAAGATCGCCGTGCGTGCGACGAGGCCGAACTCCTCTTCGGCAAATGCGGGCAGGATGCTCCTCTCCGTCCCGACCATCGCGCCGACGAAAGCGTTGACCAGGACGAGCAGTGAAAACTGACCGAGGTTTTCGCGAAGCCCGAGGACGATCGGACGCGGTGCTTTCGAGATCAGGCGAGCCCCCGGTTGATCTTCATGAGCTCCACCATGTCGGCAGGCTTCTCCGGGACCACCGAAACCGCTTCGATGAAGGCGTTGCGGTCGAGTGATAGCACGACGTTGAAGCGCTTCTCGAAGCCGATCGTCGTCGACGGCTTGCCACTCATGCCGGCGCCGCACGCCGAGCCAGCGAAGTGCCCGGGATAGATCTCGATCGCGTCGGGCAATGACAGAACCTTTTCGTTGAGGCTGTCGTAGAGATCACCCGCGCTCTTTTCTACTTGGCCGGGAAGGTCCGGGCGGCCGACGGCCCCAACGAACAGGGTGTCGCCCGTGAGCAGAAACCACGGCTCGGGGCCCCGGCGGAGGTCGGTCACCAGAAGACAAACCGACTCCGGCGTGTGCCCCGGCGTGTGAAGCACTCGGAGCCGCGTGTTACCGAGGACGACCTCGTCGTTATCGTCGATCGGCTCGAAGGGAAACGAAACGTCTGCATCCCGATGAAGTCGATAGGAGGCTCCAGTTCGCTCAGATAGGGTGCGGGCGCCCGAAGCGTGATCGGCATGCAGGTGCGTGTCGATCACCTGAGTGATCTTCAGCCCCTTGGACTCGGCGAAGTTGATGTACGCGTCGATGTCGTGGTCCTGCGGATCGACCACAGCGCCGATGCCCTCACTGCCGCATCCGAACACATACGCCGCACAGCCTGTGTCGTAGTAGAACGGTCGGAAAATCATGTTGCTGCTCCTGTCTCCGCGCCTGGGCTTCGCTCGGTTATAAGAGCCGCTTTGCCCCATCGCCACCGCAGGCGACGATGTCGGACAAAGAGTGTCAAGGCCGTGTCTCGCCGAGCCATCGATACACCGCCGGGAGCACGAGCAGTGTGAGAAGCGTGGACGTCAGGAGGCCCCCGATCACCACCGTCGCGACCGGCCGCTGGACTTCTGCCCCCGCGCTCGTCGCCAGTGCCATCGGTACGAAACCGAAAGCCGCTACGGCGGCGGTCATCAAGACCGGCCTCAAGCGCGTGAGGGTGCCTCGCTGCACGGCCTGCTTCAACGGCACGCCCTCGTCTTGCAGTTGGCGGATGCAGGAGATCAACACGACGCCATTCAGGACGGCGATGCCGAACAGCGCGATGAAGCCCACGCCCGCCGAGATCGAAAACGGCATACCACGCATCAAGAGCGCGAGGATTCCGCCCGTCGCAGCGAACGGCACGTTGAGATAGACGATTAGCGCCGGCAAGGCCGCTCCATAAATCATGTACAGAAGGAGAAAGATCAACGTCAGGGCGACCGGGACGGCGACGGCGAGTCGTTCGATCGCCTCCTCGAGGTTCTTGAACTGCCCGCCCCATTCGAGGAAGTAACCCTTTGGCACGACGCCGGCTTCGTCGATTCGTCGTCGTGCTTCGGAGACGAAACCCGCGAGATCGCGTCCGCGCACGTTTCCTTCTACGGTGAGCCGTCGCTGCACGCGGTCTCGGCTGATCTGTGCAGGACCTTCCTCCACGCTCAAATCGGCAAGCTGTCCCAACGGAATCAGTGCACCGCTTGGAGCCGCGACCGGGATCTGCCGGATCGAGTCGAGACTCGATCGGGCATCCTGGCGATAGCGAACTTGCAATGCGAACCGCCGCTGCCCCTCGAAGACCTCTCCAACTCGACGACCACCCATGGCCGCCACCGCGTCCAACACGTCGCTTGCATTGATCCCATACCGGGCAATGCGTTCACGATCGATCTGAACCCGAAGAACAGGAAGCCCCGCGGTTTGTTCGGCCTTTACGTCGGCAGCCCCGGGAACCGACGCAAGCACGCGCACCAGGCCGTTGCCTACGCGTTCGAGGGTGTCCAAGTCCTCACCGTATATGCTTACGGCGATATCGGAACGCACACCGCTGATGAGCTCGTTCATCCGCATTTCAACCGGTTGGGAAAACGAAAACCGTTGACCCGGCACTTCGGCGAGCAGGGTCTCCTCGATGGCGTCGACCAGGCCCTCCTTGGTCTCCGCCCTGGTCCACTCATCTTTCGGCTCGAGCATGATGATCACGTCGGAGAGCTCCACGCCCATCGGGTCCGTGGCGACTTCCGGGCGTCCTGTCTTTGAAACGACGGTCTTGATTTCGTCGGGAAACTTTTCCAGAAGCACACGTTCGATTCGCGTAGTGGCCCGCACCGATTCCTCCAATGAAACCGACGGCAGGCGAATGGCGTGCATGGCGATCGCACCTTCATCCAAGGTCGGGACGAACTCCGCACCTAGGAGGGGCACGGCGCCGAGAGATATCGCGAACAGACTCGCGGCCACTGCCGCCGTTCGTTTCGGATTCGAAAGCGATCGCTCGAGCAGCGGCTCGTAGCGCGTCTTGAGGGTTCGAAACAGCCACGTTTCATGCTCTATCGCGCCGCGTCGGAATACGAACGTACACATCGCGGGCACCCAAGTCACCGCCAACACAAGCGAAGCGGCCAGCGCAAAGACGACAGTAAGCGCCATTGGCTGAAACATCTTGCCTTCCACGCCACGCAGTGAAAGCACCGGGACGTACACCAAGATGATGATCGCGACTGCGAAAGCGACCGGTCTACCCACCTCGATCGCCGCCGCGCGGACGTCGGACGCAACTGCGCGGCCCTTCGATTGCCGATCGCTCAAGACTCTGACGACATTCTCGACGATCACGACCGAGCCATCCACGATCAGACCGAAGTCGATCGCTCCGAGGCTCATCAGGTTTCCCGAAACCCCCGCGGCGCGCATCGCAATAAACGCACCCAACATCGATAGTGGGATTACCGAAGCGACAAGAAGTCCTCCCCTCACATTGCCGAGAAGCAGAAGAAGGACGACTACGACGAGCACGCCGCCTTCGACGAGGTTGGTCGCCACCGTGCGGATGGTTCGGGCGATGAGCTCCGTGCGGTCGTAGAACACATCGACCGTTACGCCTTCAGGGAGGGTCGGCCGGATTTGGTCGAGCTTTGTTTCGACATCGCGTGCAACCTCCCGCGCATTTGCGCCCATCAGCATCATCGCGATGCCGACGACTGTCTCGCCCCCACCGTCTTGGGTCGCGGCGCCTTGGCGTACCATGGGTGCGTTCGCGACGGAGCCCAGATCACCTATCGTGATGGGGGTGCCCTCGTCGCGACTCGCCACGACGACACGACGGATGTCGTCGAGCGTCGTGATCAAACCCTCTCCGCGGATCAGTAGCTGTTCGCCTTCTCGTGCGATGTAGGCGCCGCCGGCGTTCGCGTTGTTTCGCTCGATGGCTTCGAAAACATCGGCTAGCGGAATGGCGAGTGCCGTGAGCCGCGCTGGGTCGAGTTGAACCTCATAGGTCTTTAGCTCGCCACCGAAGGTGTTGACTTCGACTACACCTGGTACCGATCGGAGCTGATACGCGATATACCAGTCCAAGATCGTGCGAAGCTTCATCAGCGTGTAACAATCGTCCGCTTCGGTGATACCTGCGTCGCACGTAGGCTCGCCTTGAACCGTGAACTGGTAGATCTCACCTAGACCGGTCGAAATCGGGCCCATCGTGGGCGTGCCGTAACCCGCGGGGATCCTGTCTCTTGCCTCGGCGAGACGTTCTTCGACGAGCTGTCGTGCGAAATAGATGTCAGTGTCTTCTTCGAAGACGATCGTCACGGACGACAACCCGAATTTCGAAACGCTTCGTACCTCTTCGAGCCGTGGGAGGCCGCTCATCACGGTCTCGATGGGGAAGGTGATGAACTGCTCCACCTCCAAAGGGCCAAGTGCAGGTGCCTTGGTGAGCACCTGAACCTGTACGTTGGTGACGTCGGGAACAGCATCGATGGGCAGTTGCTGCGCCGCCCGAAGTCCGAGCCCGCCCACGAGCAACACGACGAAGATGACGAGTGCTCTGTTCCGCACGGAGAAGTTGATGAAACGATCGATCATGGACGCCCCCTCAATGCTTGTGGTCGCCTTCGGACAGTTGGCCGCGCAACAACTCCGATTTGAGAGTGAACGCGCCGGAGGTTACGACTTGGTCTCCCTGTGCGAGGCCGTCGCGAACTTCCACCTTGCCCCTAGCGCGAGCGCCCAAGATCACGAAAACCGGGCGGAATACTCCTTCATCTTCACCGGGTACGAACACCAGAGCGTGCCCGTCGAATCGTTGGACTGCGCTTTGCGGAATCGCGAGGACCGCGCCGCCGTCGTCCCCGGGCGGGCTCAGCGAGATCCTTCCGAACAGACCAGGACGAAGGATGCCCTCCGGATTGTCGAGCTCGACTCGGATCGGAAGTGTGCGTGTGTCGGCATCGAGTGTGCTCGCCACGTAGTCGACCTCGCCTTCCCACGCGCGCCCAGGATAGGCCTGTAACGAAACCACCACCGGGGCTCCCACCCGGGCCGCGGATACGTCTTGCTCATAGACTCTGCCGACGACCCACACTCGAGAGAGATTCGCGATGACAAAGAGCTCGCTCTCGCCGGAGACCACTTCTCCCGGCGACGCGTGCCGCTCGATGACGGTGCCGTCGAGTGGGCTACGAATCGTGGTCGTGCTTCCGGATCCCCTGCGCCCACCATACACGTGAAGTCGATCGCCGGCCGCAGCAAAATTGGCTTCTGCGCTCCGCAGCGCGCCTTGTGCCTCGAGATACGCGCGTTGCGATCCAATGCCCTCGCGCTGGAGCTCCTCCTGCCTTCGGAAGTTCGCTCGCGCGACCGTCACCGCAGCGCGCGTATTGGCCAACGAGGAGCGAGCCTCTCCAAGCGCCACGCTACGCATGGTGGCGAGCGTTTCGCCGGCCTTGACCTGGTCTCCAAGGGCGACCCTCACCTCCTCGATCTGCCCCGGCACCATGGGCGCGATGTGCGCGGTGCGGTCGGGATTGAGCTGCACTTCGGCGAGGACGTCGATTCCACCGACCAAGCGTTCGCGTATGACGGCTTCCACGCGAATGCCACTCCTTTCGACCGCACTTGGGGAGATGCGGATCGCTCGACCGGGCTCGCTTGGATCTTCATGATCGGCGTGGTCAATGTGCTTGTCTTGGTGGTCAGCGTGCTGGTCCTGTTGCTCGTCGCGGCAGCCGGAGAGCAACAGGAGTGCGATGGCCATCCATCGGGTGCTCGCGTTTCTCATGGGGCCCTTCCTTCTTCGGAATCGTGATCGTGGTGCTCATCTGGCCAGATTTCTAAGCCGACTTGCGCCTCGAGGGCAGCGACGTCGCCGTAGTAGTCCTGATAGGCCGTGAGCGCGTCTTGCTGAATCCTGAGGAGCCGTTCGCGTGCGACCAGAACCTCTAGCAGGTCGACTTCGCCAAGCTCGAACGCGCGCCTAAGCAGCGAAAGGTTGCTCTCGAACGCCGGCAGGATCTCAGTCCCATACGCCGCGATGCGATCCGCGTCTGCATCGACGGCGGTTGCTGCCCGCGTCAAGCGCGCTCTCAGGTTCCGTCGAAACGCGTCCTCTTCCGCCTCCCTGACGGAGAGCTCGGCTCGCGCGCGAGCCCGCTCGACTTGATTGCGTTGCGAGAACGGAATCGGTAGCAACAGTGTGCCCAGCACGATGTGCTCCTCGGAGTTGATGCGTGGGTCGGCCTCGCGCGCATAGGTGACTCCCAGCCAAGGCTCAGGCCAGGCCTCCCGGTTCTCGAGGCGAACCCTGGCGTTGGCTTCCTCGACTGCACTTGCGCGCGCCGCGACGCCCGGGTGTTGTTCGAGTGCGAGCGCTAGGAGATGTTTGGTGGACGGCGCCCGCCTTGGATCGTCCAAGCCTCCAGCCGGGGACGGAAGCGAATCGAGTGACCAACCCGACAACTCGGCAAGGGTCACCTGCGCCGTCCGATAGCCACGCTGCGCGCTGATAGTTGCTTGTCGCGCTTGCGCGAGTTCTCCCTTCGCAAGCTTCACCTGGAGTGGCGAAATATCTCCGGCCCGCAGCCTGCCTTCCGCCACCGAGACTAGCTCTTCGGTCGATACCAAGAGCTTCTTGGCGACGTCCCACCTTTCGCGCGCGACGAGTGCGGCATGAAAGGCCGCATGCACCTCTTGGTGAACGATCCACCGGGTCTCCAGTAACTCTTGCAGGATGCGCTCGTGGAATTTCTCCGCCGTCTTCTTTCGTTGTTTTCGCTCGCCTGCGATCTCGATGCGCTGTTGGAGTCGAACCTGGAAGTCGACTCCCCTCTGGCCGCCCGCGAAGCGTGGGCCCGCCGCGGCGCCGAGCAACGGGTTGGCTTGGAGGACCACTGACGCCCCTTCCATCGCTGCCTCACCGCGCGCCACGTGTGCGCGACTGACCAGGATTCGCGGCGCGTGCTCGTCGGCGAAGTCGAGCATCGCTTGAAGAGATATCCGTGTCGTTTCTGGGTCGGGTTCGGCTTGCGCCGTAGCGCTTACCAGAATTACTGCCAGCACGGTCGTGCCAGCTTGCAGCCGGGCTGCGAAACTCATTTTCATTCTCCTTTGTTGCGCCCTCTCGGGGCGTGGCTCTGAGGTTGAGGGTTCGGTCGGGCGCGCTCGGACGCGGCTGGACTCCAATCCAGCGATCTCGAGGCGCACTACTCCTAGGAACTACAGAGCTAGGTGATTGGAGGTCGAAAGATGCCGGCCAGGACACCGTCGGACTCGAGGTCCCCGACGACCCGCGTGACGCTTTCGGATGCCGGCCTCACAGCCTGCACTTCGATGGGCGCTCTCTCGGCAACGAACGCCGCTGTCCCGTGGCAAGGGCACACGTGGAATGGGCCAGAGCAGCCGTGCTCATCACCTTGTGGCTCGTGACCGTCTTGGTGCGCAGCATGGGCGGTGTGCCCTGTCATCACCAGATGCACAGCGTTCTCGATGAGCTCGCCGGCACCGGGCGTTATCGCATAAGCGAGCACGAGTGCGAGCGCTGGGAAGAGCCGTGGCACGCTTCTAGCGTAGAGTCACTCAAAGGGCCGCGCCAGCGGCGGCTTGCTCGGGCCTGAGCTGAACGCCCGTTGCGCAGGTTTCTATTGAAATCCACCAGCGCGGAGCGTACCTAACTCCTTCCAACGGAGGGATGATGATGGAAGTTCGCGCCGCGGTGGCTCATGAAGCCGGGAAACCGCTCTCGATTGAAACCCTACAGCTCGAGGGGCCCCGCGCTGGGGAAGTCCTCGTCGAGATCAAGGCGACGGGCATCTGTCATACCGACGCGTACACACTCTCGGGAGCGGACCCCGAAGGGATCTTCCCCTCCGTGCTCGGTCACGAGGGTGCGGGCGTTGTCGTCGAGGTCGGATCCGAGGTGAAGTCTCTGCAGGCTGGCGACCATGTGATTCCTCTATACGTCCCGGAGTGTCGCGCCTGCGAATACTGCCTGTCGGGCAAAACCAACCTGTGTCAGGCGGTCCGCGACACGCAGGGGCGGGGCTTGATGCCCGACGAGTCGAGTCGCTTCTCGCTAGGGGCCGAAACCATCTATCACTACATGGGCACATCGACGTTCTCTCAATACACGGTGGTGCCCGAGATCGCGCTCGCGAAGATCCGTGAAGACGCACCTTTCGACAAGGTCTGCTACATCGGGTGCGGTGTCACGACGGGCATCGGAGCGGTGATCAACACGGCCAAGGTCGAGCCCGGGGCCAATGTCGTCGTATTCGGCCTCGGCGGGATCGGGCTCAACGTTCTTCAGGGCTGCAAGATGGTCGGTGCCGACAAAATCATCGGCATCGACATCAATCCCGCGCGTCGCGAGCTCGCCGAAAAGTTCGGGATGACCCACTTCGTCAACCCCAAGGAAGTGGCAGGCGACTTGGTCGCGTATTTGGTCGACCTCACCGACGGGGGCGCGGACTACACGTTCGAGTGCATTGGCAACGTCGACTTGATGCGCCAGGCACTCGAGTGCTGCCACAAAGGGTGGGGTGAAAGCGTCATCATTGGCGTGGCGGGGTCCGGCGAGGAGATCTCGACGCGGCCGTTCCAGTTGGTGACCGGCCGCGTTTGGCGTGGCACGGCTTTCGGTGGCGCTCGGGGCCGCACGGACGTGCCGAAGATCGTCGACTGGTACATGGACGGGAAGATCAATATCGACGATTTGATCACCCACAAGATGCCACTTGCGGAAATCAACACGGCCTTTGACCTCATACACGACGGCAAGTCGATTCGTAGCGTGGTGGAGTTCTGAGGTGGCTGACGAAGGGGTTCTCCAGCGTTAGTGTCAGCGTCACCGCCAGCGCCTCATGACTTGGGGCCGCATCCGGTTCTTAGTCTGCGGCTAGGTCAGGATGGTTGGGGTCGAGCACGTCAGGCTCCAAGTAGATCAGCTGCTCGATCGTGACTGCCGCTCGTGCCGCAGCTTCCGCCTCGTTGATCGTCGCTGCGACTCCCGCTGTGTCCAGTGACGGGTCGAGTTGGATCTTCGCGGCTACCAGAAGCTCGTCTGGCCCGATGTGTTGGGTACGCATGTGGATGACCCTCGTCACACCGTCGGTTCCTTCGATGGCGGCGACGATCTTTCTGCGCATTGGTTTCCGCGCCGACTCTCCGATGAGGAGGCTCTTCATTTCGAAGACCAGCACCCCGGCGATGACCACCAACAAGACGCCGATCGAGATGGTGGCAAGTGCGTCCCAGCGCGAATTACCCGTAATGGAGGAGACCGACACGCCGATGAGGGCGAGCGCTAGGCCCGTGAGCGCCCCGAAGTCTTCGAGCAGCACTACGGGCAGCTCGGGCGTACGGGAGTGTCGAATGAACGACCACCACGAAGCACGTCCCTTGAGAGGCCGCGATTCTTTTATGGCGGTGCGAAAAGACGACCCTTCGAGAAACATGCCCAGAACCAGGATTCCGATGGCCCACTGGACGTTTTCGATCGCGTGTGTGCCCTCGCCCAGCTTGTGCCACCCCTCGTAGATCGCGAAGAGGCCGCCGAGCGTGAAGAGCACGAGCGCAACGATGAAGGACCAGAAGTACCGTTCACGTCCAAAGCCAAACGGATGCTCTGTCGTGGCTTCCCGCTCGGCTTGTTTGCTGCCGAGCAGGAGTAGCGCCTGGTTCGACGTATCGGCGACTGAGTGAATCGCCTCGGCAAGCATCGATGAGGAGCCCGTGAATACATATCCCACGGACTTGGCAATTGCGATGCCGAGGTTGGCCAGAAGCGCAGCGGTGATCGCCTTCTTGGAGCCGGAGGCCATGGCGCGAGGCTAGATGCCGGCCAGCTGCTGTCAACCCACCGAAACTCTAAAGATCGTAGCCGCGTTCCGTGTGCTGGGTCAGGTCCAGGCCTGCTTCCTCGTCATCGGCGTGGACGCGGAGACCAGCGATGCTCGCCACCTTGAGCGAGATGTACGTGCCAACCAGCGTCCACACGATCGTGATCGCCGCCGCGATCGATTGCGTCTTGAGCTGCGCGCCGATGTCGAGCCCCTCTTGGTTGCCGCCGAAACTGGCAGAAGCGAAGATCGCGACGAGCAGTATGCCGATCAAGCCGCCGACACCATGGACCCCAAGCACGTCGAGTGCATCATCGTAGCCAAGCTTGATCTTGAGCTGCGTCGCCGCCCACCAGCACAACACGCCCGAAGTGAGGCCGATCACGAAGGCGCCACCCGGTCCGATGAAGCCGGAGGCGGGGGTCACCGCTGCCAATCCCGCGATCGCGCCTGTCGCAAACCCGAGCGCGCTCGGCTTTCCGAGCTTGACCCATTCGATCGCGATCCAGGTGAGGGCAGCGACGGATGCCGAGATCTGGGTCGCGAGGATGGCCATTGCTGCGCTTCCGTTTGCGGCTAAAGCGCTTCCGCCGTTGAAACCGAACCAGCCAACCCAAAGCATCCCCGTCCCGGTGAGGCACATCGTCATGTTGTGAGGGGGCATCGGGGTGTTCGGGTGTCCCTTGCGCGAGCCCACCATCACTGCCGCGACGAGCGCCGCTGTTCCCGCTGTCAGATGGACGACGATGCCTCCCGCGAAATCGAACACACCCATGTCGGCTAAGAACGCGCCCTCGCCGCCCCAGGTCATGTGGCAGATCGGCAGATAGACCAGCACCAACCATACTGCGGAGAACAGCAGCATCGCGGCGAACTTCATGCGTTCGGCGAATGCACCCACGATCAGGGCGGGGGTAATGATCGCAAACGTCAGCTGAAACATGAAGAACAACACCTCGGGGATCGATCCCGAAAGGGTGTCGGGGGTCACTCCGTGAAGGAACGCCTTGTTCAGCGTCCCGATGAAGGAGTGAACGTTGATCGTGGCTGCAGTCATGCCTGTCGTGTCGAAAGCGAGGCTGTAGCCGGCGACGAGCCATATCACGGTCACGACGGCGGCCAGTGTAAAGCACTGCATCAACACAGACAGCACGTTCTTGGTTCGGACGAGCCCCCCATAGAACAGGGCGAGCCCTGGAATCGTCATAAACAGAACGAGCGCGGTAGATGTCAGAATCCATGCGGTGTCGCCTGCGTCCAAAACGTCTTGTGCCCACGCCTTCGAGGGGAGGGTCAACACGCTGGCACAGACTACCGTGCCAAACACTAGGAATCGTCTCGCTCTATTCATCGGTCCTCCGAACATTGCGCGGGAGAGTAATGATTCAGGACGAAAACGACAATAGGGTTATTGTGTGGTGCCTCCGGTGCCTCCACTACCTCCGATGCCCCCGGAGCCGCCCGTTCCCCCGATACCGGAATCCATGCCCGCGTCTTCGCAGGTTAGGCATACCTCCACCAGGCAGTTCTGCCTTTCTTCCCACTCCGCATCGCAACTCATCGGGTCGCAGGCGTTCTCCGTCAGGCAGACGTAGTACGCGCGCGTCTCATCCGGGCAGGCGCCGACGAGGGCCCCTTCGACGACCCTTTGACAGCTGGCAAGTTCGGAGCAGGCGGCGCAGTACTCGACTGCGACAGGGTCAGGCGGCTCAGAGCCCGACGACTTACACGCGGCCGCGAGTGTCAGACCCGCCCCTAGCATGAACCGCAAAGCTCTCATCGCGAGGCCCCTACGATGCACCGGTTCCCTCCTCGATGGCAACTTCAAAGTTCCATGCTACGAAGTGCCGCTGCGGAGGGAATTAATATGGCGAAGACACTCATGTTCGGTCTATTGACCCTGGGGATGGTCGCGGTACTTGCAGGTTGTTCCAAGGGCGGTCCCGGGACGACGCCGGAGAGGGCGGCGGAGGATCGCGCGAAGAGTCTCGAAGGCTATGACTTCCCGATCGGATCTACGGACATTGACCAAGGAGCGACCGTCTTCGAGGAGTTCTGTGAGGGTTGTCACCCTGGAGGCGAAGAAGGCGACGGTCCCAAGATCGCCGGAATAGGCGTGTCGGTTTCACAGATGCGGTTCCAGGTCCGCAGCGGCGGCGACGATATGCCGGCATTCGATTCGAGCAAGATCAGCGACGAAGACCTCGAAGCCTTGCTTGCCTACACCGTCACCCTGGGCGCCGTAGATTCGTCGCTTTAACCCCTCTCGACGACCAGACGAAACGTTCCACGCTCAAGCGCGTACAGGAAGCCATGAAGCACGGATTTCGTAGCGCGTTGCTCGCACTGCTGGGCATCGTTTTCGTCACCTCTACTGCCCTTGCGGCGCCGCTAAAGCTCGATCGCACTCACAGTAAGGTCGGGTTTATCGCCGAAACACTGCTGTTCGACGTCGATGGCGAGTTCGGCGAGTTCACCGTCGAAGTCGAGGGCGATCCAAGCAAGCCCACGGTGGCCAAAGTCAAGGTCACAATCGACGTGGCGTCGATCGACACCCAGAATCAGAAGCGGGACGATCACCTGAAGAGCCCCGACTTTTTCGATGCCAAGAAGCACCCCACCATCACGTTCGCCTCGACCAGCATCCGGAAGAAGGGCAATCAGCTGGTCGTCAAGGGCAACCTGACGATGCATGGCAAGACCAAGCCGGTCACCATCCCGTTCAAGGTGGCCAAAGGCAAGAACGGCGCGGGTGTCGACACGACGACGTACAAGGGCAAGCTCACGATCGACCGCAACGCCTTCGGAATTGGCACCGACAGTATCGCCGCCAAGATCAGCCTAGAAAACGAAGTCGAGCTCAAGTTACTGCTCGTCACATTCGACTGACCCCCGTAAAACCGACCCCATGCGTCGGTCACGGGGCTTCGCTCTTGACCCCCATGGCAGAACAAGCAAACGCTAGGCGGGTGACCGGCCCTGGCGATGTGACGGTGCGCCTGCTCGACCCTCAAGAGGCTCCCCTCCTGATCGAGTTGATCCGACACTGCTACGCTGAAACCTACATCGACCCGACGTTCTACGAGGAGCCGTCGGTTCGAGCGCTGCTCGCGAGCGGGAAGCTGTATTCGATCGGCGCGTTCTCAGTGTCCGGAGAGCTCGTGGGTCACATGGGGATCACGTCAAGACCGTGGGGCGGGGCTACCGCCGACGCTGGCATGACGCTGGTCGACCCTTCGCATCGGGGGAAGGGGATCGCCCGGGAGGTCGCCGTCGGTCTGGCGCAGCAGTCGGTGGCGCTCGGCCTCATCGGAGTTCACGACTATCCGGTAACCGTCCACGCTGCCACGCAGCGTTTGGCCAAGGGTTTTGGTGTCGATACGGGATTGATGCTCGTTAACATTCCCGCCGACGTCGCCTTTCAAGAGATGGAGACCCCAGCGCCCGGCGAGCGTTCGAGCTCATTGATGCGCTGGCTGCCATTCGGCCGCGCACCGCGGCGGGAGGTCTACCTACCCGATCGATACCGCGAACGACTGACGTCCCTCTACGAGGCAGCAGCGTTGCCACGTTCGGTTTGCGATGCTGACGCGACGGTCAGCGCTCAACCTTCGGAGCTCGAGGTGATCCTCGATACTCGGCGGAAGATCGCGCGCATCGGAGTGACGCGCATCGGTGCCGACCTCGATGCCCGAGTGAAAGCAGAGACGGGGAGAGCATCGGACGAAGGGGCGATCGTTGGGCATGTCGATCTTCCTCTCTCCGATCCGGGCACACCCTTTGCGGCCGTTGTCCTTCGGGCCGTGGGATATTCGTTTGCCGGCTTGCTTCCGGAATATCGAGACGGCGACGTCCTTCGGATGCAGTGGCTTTCCCTCGAAGCACAGGCTTCGGCAGCGGCCGTGCTGTCGACCGACGCCACCCGAGCCATCGAGGCCTTCGTGCTCGAGGATCGGGCTGGGCTGATCGCGAGCTAGCGGCGCACGCCCGGCGTCTAGTTTGCGTCGGGCTTCAGCACGGGGCTCACCTGAAGCACGTCAGAGGGACCGCCGCGGACGTCCTCCGTGACATACAGCAAACCATCTGGCCCCATGCGCGGCGTACGCAGGCGATTCCGGCCTCTGAGATACTCACCGCCGTCAGTCACGTTGCCTTCGTCATCGACGAAGAAAATATGTAGGTGCTCGTCTATCAGCGCGGCCACGGCAAGGACGCCATCCCAATTGCCCCAGCGGTCTCCCTCGATGAAGGTCGCCCCGGAGAGGGCCAGCGTCGGTGATCCCGTCGACCACGCCGCTTCGATCGCGCCGTCGAAGGTCATGGGCACGGACTCGTTGTATCCGGGCACGGGATCCCACCCGAAATTGCCCGCTACCAGCAGATTGATTTCGTCGTCGATCGAAGGTCCGTGCTCCGCTGACATCCCGAGATCGTCAGCTGTGCGAAACGCCATCCCTTGAATGTTCCGATGGCCCTTCGAGAACCAGAGACGCCCAGGGGGGTTGCCAGGAGCCGCGTCTCCGAATCGATCGATGCGGAGAACTTTGCCGCCGAGCGAGTTGTCGTCTTGAGGATTGGTGCCGATCGCCGCGTCGCCGGTGCCCACCCAAAGGTAGCCGTCCGGACCAAAGCGCGGCCGACAGCCGCTGTGCCTTCCGGTGCTGCCCACGTTGTAGGGCATGCCCGTGACTATGTCGGTGCGCCCAATCATGCTGGAGCCGTTGGGCCTGCTTAGCGTATACCGAACCAGCCGCACGTCCGTGGGGTCCTCGGCGTCTGAGCACATGCACACGTAGACGTAGCCGTTGTTGGCGAAGTCCGGGTCGACCTCGAGCCCCAACATTCCGCCTTCACCCCCGGGGACTACGTCATTCGGTGCGATGACAACCGGCGCTTGGTCCATTCCGTCGACGTACACGTTGAGCCGGCCCGGCCTTTCGGTCACCAACACGGTACCGTTCGGAAGCCATGCGATGTCCCACGGATGGTCGAGGCCTGAAATCACTGGCGTGACCTCGAGGCCGGAGACCGTCCCACTGTTGCCGCCCTGGCCGCTCGAACCTCCGCTACCGCTCGTGCCTCCGCCCGCGCCCCCTGTCGCCCCGCTACCCCCGGTGCCGCAATTGCTGCAACCGCCGCTCTCGCCGCAGCTGACGATCGCCAAGCAAGAAATCGTTACCAGCCCCAAAATGCTACGACTAATCTTCTGCATAAGCGTTTCCCCCAATCCCCCAATCCCCCAATTAGCCATCAAGTCGGCCCTCGTGCCAGCGGGCGACATCCGCCCTGCTCGGGTAGCCGATACCGCGTGCATCGGTGGCCGCAGGATGTCAGAGTTGCGCCCCTTTCCCGCAGGATCAAAGTGAGCTCCAACGTCATGCGAAACACCGGCGGCGCGTCCCTCAATGGCACGCTCAAAGCCCGACAGATGCTCGGGAAGTACCGCATTCGACGACGCGTCGGCGATGGGGCGTTCGCGACCGTCTATGAGGCCTACGACACGATCGAAGGGATTCGCGTCGCTCTGAAGGTTCCACACCGCGACCTTCTAGCAAAGCACTCCCTGGCCGAAATCCACCGAGAGGTGCGCCTCACCGCGCGGCTCGATCACGAGAACATTCTGCCGCTTCGTAACGCGATGATGATCGACGACTACTTCGTCATCGCAACGCCGCTTGGAGAGAAGACCCTTACCGATCGGTTGCGATATCGACTGGGGCCTACGACCGCTTTCTCATATTCGGAGCAGCTGATCGATGCGCTGGCCTACGCGCACGAGCAGCGCATCATTCACTGCGATATCAAACCGGACAACGTCATCATTTTCGAGGGCCAAGAGCTTCGGTTGGCGGATTTCGGCATCGCTAAGGTCGCGATGAAGACACGCACGATTGCGGGATCTGGCCAGGGCACCGTCGGTTACATCGCTCCCGAGCAAGCCATGGGAAAGCCGTCGTTTCGATCCGATGTGTTCTCGCTTGGATTGGTGATGGTCCGCATGTTCTCCGGGCACTTGCCGGAGTGGCCGTTCGACTGGCCCCCGCAAGGTGCAGACCGGCTTCGGAGGAAACTCAGCCGCGACTTTATCGACTTTTTGCGGCGTTCGATCGAGGTTCGAGAGCGAAAACGGTTTCGCGACGGTGTTCAGATGCAAAAAGCATTTCAACGATTGGCGCCCAAAGCACTTCGTGGACGCAACGGGAGAGGGGCTGCATGAGCGGTAGCCACATCTTCGCGGATGTGGACCTGAGCCAGAGCGAGTGCTTCGCTTTTGCCGGTGGCGAGGCAGCGGTATTGAGCGCGCGAAAGCCCCAACGCCAAGGGCCGAACGAGGACGCAGCCGCGCTGATCTCGATCAGCGACAGTGCGGGGGTGGCTGTCGTGTCCGACGGTGCAGGTGGGCATCCGGGGGGCGCCGAGGCGGCCGCCATTGCGGTCAACTCTGTGTGTGATGCGGTGGC